>ERZ1034998.66-NODE-66-length-69636-cov-51.532200_pt1 | contig 69636 bp, 67 predicted proteins | sample MGYA00520621_ERZ1034998 | MGnify/ENA primary metagenome ERZ1034998 (study PRJEB33766, sample SAMN09781748) | gut metagenome | biome: gut microbiome | host: Homo sapiens | place: Madagascar | study: EMG produced TPA metagenomics assembly of the PRJNA485056 data set... | reverse complement strand
ATTTTACAAAAAATGAAATCAGCCTTTATCGTCTCATTTACAATTGTATTTGTAGGACTGGGATTAAATCTTATACTATCACAAGTAGTATTTAATGGGGGAACTAAAACACGGTTTGATTCAGAACCATTGAAATATAACAGTTTTGTCATGGTAAAAACATTTCTTTTTGAAATAAGCTATACACATCCATTGACAACGAATATAGTCTACATTCTTATAACGGCAATATTTGCCGGTGTTTTGGGAATGATGGGAGCTGCGTTGGCAATATCTATACACGAAAGAAAGATGGTATATGCGTTGACATTCGCAATCTGGTTCATACCAATTTTGTTTAAAAATTCATCAATGCATATTTTTCAACCGTTTATGGAATATGATTTTAATGTTGTTGTTCCAGTGGCGATATGGTGTATAGTGCTTTACATTTTAGTGATTATAACAGCTATTATATGGGAGAAAAAAATTGTTGAAGTATAAATATTTAGTATGCGCTTTAATATATGTGGGATTGTGTAGTATAGATTGTTATTTTTCAAATGTACCTATGCTTAATTCAATAGGGCAGATGGGGATAACGGAAGATGTAATTTTCCTGAATATCCACAATTCAGGCAGTAATTTCTGTGGAATTAAAGAAATATTGGTTGTAGATACAATTCCTGTCTTATTGGGAATATACTATGCATTGGACAAAGAAAAAACATATATATTACTTAGATATAAAACGCGGGAAAAATATAATAATAGCCAGGTCAGGATAATTATTGTAATGGCGGCAATATTTTCGGCAGTTCGTCAGATAGTTGATTATATTTTTACGGTATATAGTTTTAATGGTGCAACAATTAAGAAATATCCATTTGTGCTGTATTCTCTTATGGAATTTGTTGTTATTTGGATTTTCTTTGTCGCGACAGGTCTTTTTTACAAAATACTTAGAACTTGTTTACAAAATGAACTTATTGCTCTTATAGGAGCTTTTGGAGTTAATTTTGTACAATTCATTTTGATAAGATTTTGGCTCGTTAAGTTTTGGATACCGGGTTTAGATGTTGCTGTAGCATATAATTTTTTGGAAGGAAATAAATCGTTTGTAAGCTGTTTGGGTATTCTTGCAAAAAATATAGTAATGGCAATAGTTCTGTACATAGCAGGAATAGTAACGTTTGCAAAAAGGGATATTTTAAGAAATGAAAAATAAGTGGTTAAACATAATATTGATCATATGCATGATTATTATGCAAAGAGTTGTAATACAAATGAGTGGCTATGAGGTATATCAATTACCATTTGCCAGTACACTTTTTATTTTTGACAACCCAACAAGTAATTTAGTGCAAATTTTATATGCATATATACCATTACCATTTGTACTTTTTTACTTTTCGGGTAATGCAAGAGAAATTACAACCGGATATGGTAAGCTTTGGCTGATCAGATCTTATAGCAGAGAGAGGTTATACTTAAAAAATGCTATATTATCAGCAGCGAAATTAGCCTGTATAGTAATAGGTCAGACGATTATTTTTTTAATATGTGATGGGACATGGAATAATTTATCAAGTATAAAATTAATACAGGTAATAGTTACATATTTTGTTGGAGTATGGGCATTGGTACAATTACAATTTTTACTTGAATTATTTATGGATGCCAGTATTTCAAATATATTTGTAAATATTTTTTTGGTGGTATCACTGATAATTGGAAATAACGTACTGATAAATCGTGATTTAAGCCGGATTGGAGTTATGCTTTTCCCCAATATGCTATTTGGAACGCGTAGTGGGATAATTTATCAAAAAAACATATATGTGAGATACGAAACTTCAATTATATATGTGATTATATTATTAGTAGTTTTAAATATTATTTCAATAATAAAATATAAGAAAACAGACATTTACTGAGGAGATGATATAGTATGATACAATTACAAAATGTAACAAAGAGGATAAAGGAAAATACGGTATTGGATAATGTATCGTATACGTTTAAAAGTGGTTTTGTTTATGGTTTATATGGGCAAAATGGTTCAGGAAAGACTATGCTGCTAAGAGCTATAAGTGGTTTGATAAATCTGGATAGTGGAAGTATTTTCATTGATGGGGAAAAGCTGCATGATAAAATTGAGTTTCCACCTGAGACCGGTATTGTTATAGAAAATATGGAATTGCTGCCGGAATGTTCCGCAAAGAGAAATCTTCAGATGCTTGCAAAGATAAAAAATATTGCTGATGAAAAAGATATAATCTTTTCTCTGGAAAGAGTAGGTCTGGATCCCGACTCTGATAAAAAAGTAAAAAAATTTTCATTGGGAATGAAACAGCGATTAAATATTGCACAGGCAATTTTTGAAAATCAAAAGATTATATTGCTTGATGAACCGACAAATGCATTGGATGAAGAGGCTGTGCAGCTTATATATAAAATAATAAGAGAGGAGAAGTCAAGAGGAGCAACGATTATTGTAGCCACTCATCATAAAGAAGATTTAAAGGAAGTGTGTGATGTGATATTAAAAATTGCGGAGGGAAAAATTGTTGAGGAAAATGAAAATAAATAAGTATTTTCTTGGAATTGTTCTTATAATCATAATAATTATGTACTTTATGGTTGGAGTTCTTTTCCTGGGAAATACAAGAGAAGATAATAAAATGAAAGTTAGTACTGTACAACAGAGCATAGAATATCAGACTTTTAAGTCTGGAACAGAAGGCTATAATCTTGCATCAAAATATGCAGAAAATCTGCAGAATAATTCTTTGGACAAAGAAGCTATTGATTTACAATTGCAGGAGGCAAAGAAATTTTTACAGGATAATATTAAAGGAATAAGCAGGGAAAGTGATAATTTTGCGCAGATGTTTTATTATTGTGGGATCATATATGGGTTAGATGATATTTACAATTGTGGAGATTATGAATTTGTAAAGGTTGGAATGGAAGTCAGAGGTTATATTATTAATGTCCAAAATGGTGATATGGATGATGAGCTTGAAGCTGACTTATATGATAAGCTGACAAAACTCACTGCTGATGATATACAGGAGGTTGTTAACGCTATTGATAATTAAAACAAGATAAAAATAGCAAAAATCTCTGGACACTGCAACAAATGGGATATGTACAGTTCTAAATTAACCCATTCTTTTGTAGTGCATTGTAAAACATAGCACGTCCAGAATAGTTCCAATACGCACAATTTTGACGAGGAAGATTACTTGAATAAAAGCAGATAAAAATCAGTTGTAGAAAATCCAAATAATGGATATAATAATAATATAGGAAAAGAGACGAACATAGATTTCTAACAGAAAGGACGTGATATTATGGTAACAACAGAATCTGTAACTATTAAAGTTCCGGTAGGAATGTCAAAATATCTGGTAACTATGAATCCGGAAACAGAGCTTACCCGAAATGCACTGTTGCTGTATCCATATATACTGAATCAGACGATATCCCATGGTCGTGCGGCTGAAATTCTGGGAATCAGAAAATCCGAGTTGATTGATCTGTATGATAAGCTGGGATATTCCTATTTTGATATGACGATGGATGATCTGGATGATGAACTGAATACTTTCAGAGAACTCAAAAAGAAGGAGGCTGCGGTATGATTGTTGTATCAGATACAACACCGCTGATATCACTTCTTAAAATCAATCGTATAGATTTGCTGGAAAAACTGTTTGGCGATGTTTTGATTCCGCAGGCAGTATTTGATGAGCTGACAGTTGATGAACGATTTCGGCTGGAAGCCGATGAGATCAGGCAGAAGAAATTTATCGTAGTGAAGCCTGTCAATAATCCGGAATCAGCAAGTATATTAAAAAGAGCGGCAGGTCTTGACCAGGGCGAGAGTGAAGCGATTGTCCTGTCAGATGAATTAAAAGCAGATCTGTTATTGATGGATGAAGCAAAGGGAAGAAATGTATCAGCTCAGATGGGACTTAGAATCATGGGGACGATAGGGATTCTTATGGCAGCCTATGAGGAACACGAACTGACATCGGATGAAGTCAGAGAATGCGTGGATGGTCTGCAACGTGCCGGACGACATATCGGACAGCGGCATTATCAGATGCTGTTAAGCAGATTGAAAGACTAAAAATACTCTGGTTCTATAACAGTACCGTGGTTCTGGATTGGTTCTAAAAAGTTTTGAAACGAGATGCAGGATAGAAAAATTGAAAATAGTAGTAAATCTGACGTCTGTACCATTTGTTCTAGGGCTGATTGTAGAACTGGAGGATTGTTATATTGTGACTTCGAACCGGGAGAGTGGATTCGGAAGATACGATGTGATGTTGGAGCCAAGAGATAAGTGCGATGATGCATTTATTATTGAGTTCAAGGTTCAGGATTCGGAAACAGAGAAAGATCTGGAAGATACAGTGAAAGCCGGGCTGGAGCAGATTGAATATAAGAAGTATGCTGCAACGTTGGAGGCAAGAGGAATTCCGGAGGAAAAGATTCATAAATATGCGTTTGCGTTTTGCGGGAAACATGTTTTGATAGGGAAGTCAACAACAGGAGATAAATAGCAAAAATCTCTGGACACTGCATAAAACAGGAGCCTCGCAGGAGAACTTGCTACAAAATCCGCTGTACGAAGCGGCTTAGCAGCTGTTGGAATTATGTCAAGATACAGCAATGGGGCTGTAAAAAAACTTCCCTAGAAAAAAATCGCCCAGCCGTGAGGTCTGAGCGATTTTTTGGTATAATTAATTATGCTACTAACAAACTATACTAATGGTAATTATACTATGCGGCAGCTGAAATTACCATTAGAAATCGCAAAATTGATCGATATTTCTGATCCAGTATATACTTTTTGTGTCCAATGTATTGACATAGATCCAATGCTTTGTACCTTTGATGGAAAAATTCAATCGCACATATGGTCATTATCCGAAATATCCGGTTGCTGATGCCGGATACGGTTCTTACAATAATTATCTTTATTGCGAAGAACACGGCATGGAAAAACACATGAAATTTCCCATGTACAAAAAAGCAACGACAGACGAAAGCTGAATAAAACTCAAGCGTGATTAGCTGAGCTTTATTAAATTCACCATTTTTTATACCCAAAGATGCAGACCTGTTCAAAAATAGAAAAATTCATACAAAGAAACAACAAAACCGACATTTGCCGGAGTTGGCGTTTCTTAATTAGGGACTTATTTTACAGCCCCATTAAATTATAGCTGAATCATTATAATATATGAGATGATACCTATAACACTATAAAAGCAATGAATGAGAGTATGACAGCAAAATCTATGCCTGTTATGGTTGGAAAGAAACGATAAAAAGATATCCCTTGAATTGAACTTTGGTTTGATTCAAGGAGATTTTATATTTGGAGTGTCATTTTCTGCAATTAGGAGTCACTTTCTGCAAGAACAATTGAACAATACAATTTATTTGATATATTTAAAGAAGAAAGTGATATTTAATTTGACAAGAGTATAATCGTTTGTTAAAGAAGAAAATGGATTTCAGAGTAATTTATCAAGGAGAGAAAATTATGCTTATAGTAAGAGAGTTTAGCAATAGATTTCAGCAAATGTCTGGAATGCCTATCAATAGTAACGAAACAAAGGAAAGACTTAAAGCGGCTGGAATAGATATAAATAGTAAACAATATCGAACTGTTATGAGTGAGATGTCCAGAGATGGTGGCGGTGGATATACTACAATCTCAGCCATTAAGAAACGAATGAGCCGATATGATAAAGATGGAGACTGGATTAATCCACGCACAGGATTGGCGGGGGTACTCGTTACAGATAAAAATTGTGCTAGCAAAAATAGAATTGTTTCAATTTCAGAAAGCATTATGGATGAGATGTTTGAAAGCACTAAAAAAGAATTTTATATGGAAAATGGGGTGCATAACGGCGATACAACAAACAGATCAGAGATATATCAAAAGTTGTATCAGCAAACTGAGAAAAACGACAGATTAGCAGCAGGGTATACATTAGAGGAGTATGAGCGACAGTATTGGCAGGCATTCACAGATGCCGTAAAAGTAGCAGACCCTAAATGGGAGGCTGGAAAACCTATCATGCCGGGAGTTTTAGATAGAATTACAAGTAAATCCATTGATGCTTTATTAGTAAAATCTGGTAGTCAACTGATTAGAAAGTCATTTGAACGAATGATATAAAAAGTATCCATTTTGCGGGAGAACATTCTGTTTGATAATATTTATGTTTTGACTTAAGGAGGATTTTTTATGAATATTATTAAGAAGAGAGCTTTAACATCAATTGCAGTATGTTTTATGGCATGTTTAATGTTTTCAATGCCGGTATTAGCAGCTTCAAATTCATTTTCGAAGACCACTGTAAAGTTAAATGCGATAGATGGTGGGGTATCTCAAATAGCAAAAGTTTCTTCAGGAAGTGTTTTAGGAACCAATCCTAAAATCACTCAGGTGAAAGTATACTTAAATGTAGCAAGTGGTACAGATCCGTTTGACCTTTATATTGAGAGTCCAGAAGGAACAGTAGCAAGGTTGACACCTTCTACAAAGTCAAGGACATATTATGTAACCGATTTTGTGTGTGAAAATCCCAAAGGAGATTGGTATCTTCAAATTGAAAATTTGGGCAAAACCTATGATCCCAATAAACTATATCCTGCATCAACGGTAACGGCAACAATAACAGTCACATACAGTTACTGATTTAATATCAATAGGATGACATTCTCGCAAGTAAATAATGATTTGTTCATTTGCAACATGTTAAACACGATACTTTTTTAGAGGATAAAGGTTTTGGGTTTTACAAAAAAAGGCACCATTTACAAAGCCAATTGACCCTTGAATTGTTGTCAATTATAGTTGTCAAAAAATACGGAGGTGAGATAAAAAATTTTAGTAGTATTTTGTTGCTTTATAATTGTATGTATTAAGAAAATTAAGCGGAGAAAGTTTTATGAGAACAAAAAAATTTATAGTTGCATTATGTTTTAGCTTTTTTATGTTCATGTGTAGTGTGTCAACTGTGTATGCGTATAATACATATAATCAGCACAAATTGACATATGGTGTGGGAAATTATGGAAAAGATACACAACATTACTTTATTACATCAAGTGCAAGCGGCTATGCATCTTATATTAATACGGCAATGAGCGAATGGGTAAATACAACTAGTAGCATGGGAGTAACAACCCCTATTTCTTATACAAAAACCACAACACAATCAAGTAGTAGAATGGATATATATCAAGTAAGTACTGTTAATGAATGGTGGGGGTTAACAACTATGTATAATGGAAGTACAGAGGTTGATCCATTCAGTAGCAATTGGGCTTGGGGAAAAATACAATTAGATGCGGATTTTTCGGATTTAAGTGAAAATAAAAGATTGGCTGTTATAGCTCATGAAATGGGGCATGTTATGGGGTTGGCACATTCAGACTTTAGTAATGTTTTGATGAGGGCAGATATTGCTTATAATTCAAGTAGTACCTCGAGAGCACAAACTAATGATTTAGGTGGAATAAATTATTTATATAAGTAGGAGGAAGTAAAATGAAAAAAATTGGTATTAGAATATTAGGGTGTATGGCATTATTGTCAATGGTTGGTTGCGGAAGGATAGAAGGTGCAAGTGTTCAGGATTTAAGCAATACTAAAGATGCAATTGTTGAAAGTGAAACCACTTTGGCAGAAAATAATAATGAATATTCAAATAAAAATTCCCTATTTTATAGTGATATTTCTAGTTATGAAATTTTTACAGATGTAAATAGTGAAGCTGCGTTAAAAAATCTTTACTATAATATTGATGAATTTATTGATAGTGACTCATCAGATGTCATTGTAAAAGGAAATATTATAGAAATAGAATATGTGTATATTGATGGATGTTCTTATTCTGTGCTTACCGTTGATGTGGAGAGAGCATATAAAGGCGAGGTGCAGGAAACCATCACTGTGTATGAGGATGGAGGATATACTCGGCTGAGCGATGAAAAGGAACAAATTGAAGCACATGCCGATTTGTCACAATACACAGAAGAAGAAATGGAAAATTTGCTAATTAACCATACTTTTATGGGTGCGGAACATTCAAATGTTGGAGATACTGTTATTCTATTTCTGAAAACAAATGAAGGCAGTATTCTGGGTGACAGTTATCGAATTAACTGTTCAGTCTTTGGACGGTACACTTTGAATAAAGATAGCTATATTAGACCTGAATTTATTGTTGAGAATGATAATCCAGAGAAAATAACAACATATAGTAATATGGATACATTCGAGTTTTCGGTGTCTAAATCAATGCTTGAAGATAAACTTTCACAGCAGTAAAATGTCTATATTGAAAATATTGGAAAAAAGTAAATGTTTGATATAACAGACTATCAAAGAAAATTATGCATTTTTTCTATGGGGTATTCTTGCAACAGTGATGTAATTTAATAGGCACAGGAATATGTCAAAAGACCAAAACAGAAAGTGTTAATGATAATAGGTGTTTACTGTTATAACATTTGTTATTTAAAGGGACTGTCGCTTTAACGATTTAGCATGACAGCCCCTTTTTCGAATCTCTTTTTTAAAATATTATAGGGAAGAAACAAGATGGACTAGAACAAGTCCCTTTTCATCATGCATATTGCATAAAATAATGCAAAAAGAACCAAAATGGGTTCATAGGCATGGTGAAAAGGGATGGAACAGAAAATAAAGCAAGATGAGATATTTATTGGTAAGAATATCTGGCGTATAAGGAAAGAAAGAGGAAGAACATTTGCTAAAGAGATATAATTATCTCTTTAAGTTCGGAGACAGTAGTAATGCCGGCATATGCTAATGCAAATTTGGTAATAGAAGAAAGATTAAACTGTTCAAAATGTTGATTTTGGTCATTTTCTACAAATATAGGTCGATTTCTGCCTTTTATTTGATTGTTCGGGTGAGAAATAGTAATATATGACTGTAAAATGGTTTTATATTATTCTAATTGAACGAGGGAAAATAAGCTATGTTTATATGGAAGTAAATAGAGTTTTTGTTGGAAGGTGCCAAAATATAAAAATATGTACAAAATTAAAAAAACACAACCAACCAAACGAGGAAATATGCAAAATTTAGAGGGGGGGGGTAAACGTATGTTTAGAATTGCTATATGCGATGATGAAAAGATTTTTAGAGATGACCTAAAGGAAATACTTATATGTTATATGACTGACAGAGGAATAATGCTTGAAATTGATACTTTTAGTTCAGGAAAAGAATTTGTTGAACTGGGAATTGAAATGGTAAAATATAAGATTGTTTTTCTGGATATCAACATGGATGAACTGGATGGAATTATGACAGCAAAAAAGATCCGGGAAAACAGCAAGGATATGTTTATTGTTTTTGTTACAGCCTTTGTAAACTATACGATAGAAGGATATAAGGTAGATGCAGTAAGATATATTTTAAAGGACAATAAAAATCTGTTTGCCAGTGTTTATGAGTGCATGGATGCAATTCATGAAAAAATGGATTATAAGATTACTTGGGCTGAATTTGATTTCTGCGAAGGTACAAGGAAAGTTTCATTGAATCGCATATTGTATATTGAGAGTAAATTACATAAATTGGAGTTTCATGTAATGGAGGATTGTCTGCAAAAATATACATTACAAGGGACGCTAAATGAAATAGATGATAAGTTTGCCGGAAATGATTTTCTGCGGATACATCAGAGCTTTCTGGTTAATATGAAATTCATTAAAAATATAAGCAGATACAGAGTATTGCTGAATAATGGAATTCTATTAGATATAGCTAGAGCGAGATATAAATATGTAGAAGAAAAGTTTATCGCTTATAGAGGTGAAGTATAAATGTTTGTTTACATTCAGAGTCTTTTGATTATGATGTTGGAAATATTATGCTGCAAAATTTTTTTTGAAGCATTTGGAATAAAAAGAGAGGAAAATAATTGTTGGAAAAATTATAGTATAGTTATCGGATTGACAGTGCTTTGCTATTTTATTGCAATGATTTTTCGAGACTATTTTATTGTAAAGCAGGTATTTTCAATTATTCTCATAACATTCTTTATGTTGCTTTATCTTAAACTGAGTTTTGGTAAGGCGATGATTTTATCAGCATTATTTGAGAGTCTTTTGCTCGTGATGGATTATTTCGCGTTACTTATGAATATTTATATTTTTCATAACATGGAAGAAGTATGGGAATCACATGTTATACAGGGTTCATTGGTCGTTGTTTTAGGAAAGGCATTGTTACTTTTTGCTGTATTAATTATTAGAAATCATATGGAGAAAAAATCTTTGGCTATGCTGGCAGATACAGAATGGCTTCGGTTTATTTTTTTCCCTATTTTCACAATATGTGTTATTACAGCTATGATAAAAATGTCTGAAGATATAAAAAATAAAGCCCAGGAGAATTTATTTTTTGTTATAGCGTGTGGATTGGCGGGAATGAACATAGTTGTATTTTATTTAATATATGATATTTTAAAACGAGAAAATAAATTGCAGGAGGAACGTATTTATAGGATACAGGTTAAAAACCAAATAGGTATGTATCGTTCTATTTCTGAAAATTTTGATAAACAAAAGAAAATGACACATGAATATAAAAATCAGATTATGTGCATTGATTCTTTGATAAAAAAGAAGAAATATGATTCATTGGAAAGCTTTGTAAATAAAATCAGTGGTCAAATTAGTAAAGAATTGGATTTTATTTGTACAAATAATGTGATTGTGGATGCGGTATTGAATACTAAATATCAGGAAATAAGGGATAAAGGTATTGTTTTTGTATTTAAAATTAATGATTTATCATCTTTGAATATTAGCGATGAGGATGTTGTGGTTATTATGTCCAATTTATTAAACAATGCGATTGAAGCATGTGAAAAGTGCAGAGGGGATAAAATAATAAAATTGAAAATTGTTATAGAGGACAATAATGCGATTATATCGGTGAAAAATACTTATGAGAATGCTGTTATTTATGAAAATGGAGAGATACAGACTACAAAGATTCTGGATACAGATGAACATGGAATAGGAATAAAAAATATAGCTGAAACAATAAGGAAGTACGGGGGCTCTTATGTGATTCAAAACGATGAACGAGAGTTTTATTTTTCCATTATGATTCCTCTAGTGAAAAGTGATTTCTGAGAACAAATCACTTTTTTGTCGTTTTCTGCAAAATAAGTACACTTTCTGCAATAGACCTTGTTAAGAAATTGTGTATTGTTATACTTACAGTAGAAGGAGGCGTTGATATGATTGAGAAGATGGCAATGGGGTTGGTTGACCAAATGGCTGAGGAAAAAATGATTGACAAGGAAGCGGAAGAATATTATGTCTATACGCTTGTTTCGTTAATGGAAAAATTTATAACCATTGGAACTATTTTGCTAATAAGTGTACTGATTGAGAAATTAGTTCCAACAGCATTCTTTTTGTTATTCTTTTTGTCATTAAGAAAAAGAACAGGCGGATATCATATGAATACCTTTTTTCAATGTTATTTGGGTACAGTGGTTACTTATATGCTTGTCTTAGGTTTATGTATGGTTCTGGTTGACTATCCGCAGCTGGTTTTTGGATTATTATTAGTTGCAATTTGCATAGTTGAAGTTATAGGGACTGTTAATCATCCCAACATACATATGGATGCGGTAGAACTGTCAGAATCAAAGAGGGCGGCAAGAATTTTGTGTGCAGTTGAAGTGTGTGTTATTTACACTTTTACTTTGCTCGGAGCCGATATGATGTATGTTTGCCATATGGCAGTTGCTGTTATATTATGTGCGGTTCTGTTGCTGATAGCTAAAATATTAAAACAGGAGGTAAAGAGAAATGAAGAAAATTAACAAAAAGGTATTGAAGGTTGTGGAGAGGGTGATAAGAAATGAGATTAAGAGAGCCAGTGGTGATCCTCCGTTTTGTTTGGGGATATTTCATCAACCGAAAAAACCGGTAGAACATAAATGTAATAGAGAAAATAAATAAAGAAATAAATGGTAGTATATTTCTTCACAGACTCCTTAAATCCTATAATTTCAAGCTTTTGCGATACTTTGTTGTTCATATCATTATTCACCCACCAGGTGAAGAAAATATATGGTAAAATAGACGTAACAAAACCTATAGATTGGAGTCTTTTACCATGAATAACAACCACCGAATCACACTGAGCACCAATAAGAACATTATTGTTGAGTTTACAAATGATACAATAAATCGTTCTGAATAAAGTGTTTTTCAGGAAACATCCAATTTAGGAATTTTGATTAAGAGAGAGATAATAAAATGAAAATATGTTATATAGTTGTTTCAGCTTTTTTGATTATTTTCTATCCAAGACAATTAACACATCTTATGTGCTTTGGGAGACATCGTGATAAGAATATTGTCAAAAGCAAATCTGCTTATTGGGGAATATATTTGTTTTGGACAATTATTTTTTTGATCGGTTGTCTGATGATGGGCTCAGCGATGAAAGTAGATTCTACAATGGATAAATTAGTGTATTATTTCATTTTAGGAAGTGATAATAGGGATTGTGTTGAATTGGGAAGTGAAGAGAATGATGAGGCATATATTTCTACATATTATACACGAAAGGAAATCAATGAGAGCTTTTTATTTGAGGTTGTCCAGAAACATGAATATGCATATGAGTTGTGTCAATTACAGGAGTTGATAATTAAGAAACAGGATGAAAGATGGATACTTTATTTGAATGATGAGGTGATGGGATATGTAGAAGTAAAAAAAGGTTTTTTAATTAAGGAGTTTTGTTTTGTGTGGGATAGGCAAAAAATAGACCAAAGGAGGCAGTTATATGAGTAAAAAAATGTGCAAGAGGATATTTTCAGTAATTTTATCATTAGGTCTTGTTATGGTTCAATCCATGAATGTTAATGCAGCAGGTAATGAAATTGGTAAATATTCAGTATTCGTTTAGTGGCAGATATGCGGTGCGGACAGGCATCTATTTGGGATTTTAAAAAATAGCAAAAATCTCTGGACACTGCAACAAACAGGAGCCTCGCAGGAACACTGCTGTAAAATCCGCTTAGTATGAGCGTATTTTGCAGCAAGTGCTCCTGCGAGGCTTTGTCATTTAATCCAATAAACTTAAAACGCTTTATTTCTTCTTCCACGCAAGAAGCCTCTCAATATGCAGCGGTTTCCCCTGAACAGCCTGCACCTTCAATCTGTTTTCCTCACTGAAACCAACCAGAATATCATGATTAGCCTCAGCCAGATAATCGATGATACCATCGATATCAGACTTCGTGTTCTTCGGACAATGAATATACAGATGCTTATTTGCGGAAATATGCAGTGTATATGAGATGCTGAAATGATACCACAGAATCTTGTGCAGGGTAGAGTATTTGTAAATCCATAAAATCTCTTTGATAGGCACGATGGCATTGCCATAAGGCGAGGTCATGATAAAATAGTGCTCTGTGATAAACATGTCCTCGGTGGCAAGCTGTGGCAGTGTCGCAAGCTCCTCCTCAGCCTCGGCAAGCAGCTTGTGCGGATTGCCAAATACAACAAGATTCTGACATGCCGGTGCCAAAACAGGAAACCTGATGCACAGGATGTAGAATATCAGGCTGATAACAGCATAGATGAGAGTGCCAAAATAAAAAACAAACATAAAAATAGTAGTTTTCAAATGGTACTCAGGCTCATTAAGATAGTAGCCTGTTATGGTATCGGAGAGTCCCTTGGAATCCCAACTCAGATCCTTAGACAGTTTATTTACAAACTGTGTGTAGGTGCCCTTTCCCTTTACGATTTTACCGACCACCGTGAGTTTGTCGATAGAGGGCAGACCCTCCTCACAGGTGGATGGTGCAAGCAGTACAATAGAGCAGTGCTTATCACGCATGCAGTAGTAGTAATAGCCCTTGATATCGTTGCCGTCCTTCATGGTGTAGCCGGTAAAGTAAAGCTTTTTAAGGGTGGTTTTTACATATCTGTCCGAATCCTTGTATGCAGCTTCAAAGCTGACAGAATCGTCAATGTGTATGGGCGATAAAATATCTCCGAGTGAAAATGCAAACCATAGCACGGTAAGCAGAATGATGTATACAATCGGAGAGAAAAGACGCCTTTTGTAAAATGCTTTGATGTTTTTTGTTATGTAGTGTTCGTAATTATCAATCATATGCTTAGTATAATGGTTTTTGTGCCTTATATCAACCTTGATTTTGATACATTTAATTGTTATTATATAATTAATAGTAACTATTCAGAACCACTGAGAACAAAAAAGCTGATGCGTCATGCTCGCATGTAAGCAGCAGGTTTTCTTGTTCTCAAGGTGGCTCGAATAGAGCCACCCCCACACATATGAGCAAAATTAGCTGCAAAGCAGCGGGAAAGCACGAGTATCGTGCGGTTTTGCGAATGTGCGTGGGATGGTTCTGAATAGTTACGGTAAATAGAAACACGAAATGAGGTAATTATGGAAGCATACACGAGTTTTGCCCGGGTGTATGACATGTTCATGGACAATGTGCCATATGAGGTGTGGGGCAGATATATTGTCGAAAAACTGCGTGCAAATGGCATAGACAGTGGATATGTCGTGGACTTAGGCTGTGGTACGGGAAAGCTTACCACGCTTCTTGCAGATGCAGGCTATGATATGATAGGCATTGACAATTCTTTTGACATGCTTGATATGGCGCTTGAGAGAGAGGATGACAGAATCCTTTATCTGATGCAGGATATGAGAGAGTTTGAACCGGGAGAAAAGGTGAGTGCCGTCGTAAGCGCATGTGACAGCATCAATTATATTCTTGAGCCTGATGATCTTCAGGCAGTTTTTTTCTGCGTGAGCGAAAGTCTTAAAGAGGGTGGCATTTTTATATTTGATATCAATACTCCATACAAATATGAGGTGCTCATGGCTGATAATACCATAGCTGAAAACCGTGATGAGGGCAGCTTTATATGGGATAATTATTATGATGCCGATGAGAAAATAAACGAGTATGACCTGACACTTTTTATAAAGGAGCAGTCAGAGGATGAGGATGACATCTACAAGAAGTTTGAGGAAACTCATTTCCAGAGATGCTATGAGATTTCAGAGCTTAAGGAGCTTCTTGAGCAGTCGGGACTTGTGTTTGATGCGGTGTATGATGCGTACACAGACGATCAGGTGAAGTGTGACAGTGAGAAGGTCACTGTAATTGCACATAAAGGATAGAATTAGATAATGAGAGGTAAATTATGTCAGATTATATAGTAAGAGCAACAGCGGCGGATGCCAATATCAGAGCATTTGCTGTAACATCAAGGGAGATGGTGGAGACCGCCAGAGAGGATCACATGACAACACCTGTCATGACGGCGGCACTTGGCAGACTTCTTTCTGCGGGAGCCATGATGGGAGCTATGATGAAGGGCGATAAGGATATCATAACTCTTCAGATACAGTGCAGCGGACCAGCTAAGGGGCTTACCGTCACAGCGGATTCGCACGGCAATGTAAAGGGCTTTGCCATGAATCCACAGGTTGAGCTGCCACTCAATGCAGCAGGCAAGCTTGATGTGGGAGGAGCGCTTGATCTTGGTATACTCACAGTTATAAAGGATATGGGCTTAAAGGAGCCGTACTCAGGTCAGTGTGAGCTTAAAACAGGTGAGATAGCTGAGGATCTGACCTATTATTTTGCCACATCTGAGCAGATTCCATCGGCGGTTGGTCTTGGTGTGCTGGTGGATAAGGACCAGAGCGTAAAGCAGGCCGGTGGATTTATCATCCAGCTTATGCCGTTTACACCGGATGAGGTTGTGGACAGGCTTGAAAAGAAAATTACAGAGATTGATTCTGTGACACAGATGCTTGACAGGGGGCTGACTCCGGAGCAGATACTTGAGGAAATTTTAGGAGATTTCGGGCTTGAAATCACAGATACGACTGAGACACGCTTCCACTGTGACTGTTCAAAGGAGCGTGTGAGCAGAGCACTTTCCACACTTAGCAAAAAGGATCTTGATTCCATTATCGCAGATGGTGAGAGCATTGAGGTAAAGTGCCAGTTCTGTAATAAGGCATATGAGTTTACGGTGGATGAGTTGAAGGAGATGCGCTAATTGAAGGACGGATATATAAAGGTCGCTGCAGCGACACCAAAGGTAAAGGTAGCTGATACTGTATACAACGGACAGCTTATTAAAGCTCTTATGAAGGAGTGCACTGACAACGGGGCAAAGGTGGTTGTTTTCCCGGAGCTTTGCATTACCGGATACACCTGTCAGGATCTTTTCTGGCAGGATAAGCTCATAGCTGCAGCAGAGGATGAGCTTATAGGAATAGCTGATTACAGCAGGAGCCTTGACGGCATATTTTTCATAGGGCTTCCATATGAGATAAACGGCATGCTCTACAATATGGCGGCAGTTGTATCGCGCGGAGAGGTGCTTGCCATGGTGCCAAAGACATTTCTGCCAAATTACAATGAGTTTTATGAGGCAAGGCATTTTGCATCGGGAGAAAACTTAAGCACATATGTCACACTGAAAAATGGACAGCAGGTGTCTGTAGATACTGATTTTATTTTTAGCTGCAAGCAGCTGCCAAAGCTTAAGATAGCGGTGGAGCTTTGTGAGGATCTTTGGACTCCGAACCCGCCGAGCATCAGACACGCGATGTCGGGTGCTACTGTGATTGTAAATCTGTCTGCATCAGATGAGGTGACAGGCAAGGCAATATACAGGAGAGAGCTTGTGAGCGGACAGTCTGCCAGATTAATCTGTGGATATATTTATGCGTCAGCGGGAGACGGTGAGTCCACACAGGATGTGGTCTATTCAGGACACAATCTCATCTGTGAAAACGGAAATGTGCTTGCCGAGTCAAAGCGCTTTACAAATGAGACTATATACAGCGAGTTTGATGTAGAAAGAATAGAGACTGAGAGGCGCAGGATGACAACATTTGTTGTCGAGGATGATCACAGATGGGCTGAGTTTGATCTTGAGGTAAAGGATACCACTCTTAGCCGCTATGTAAACCCGGCTCCTTTTGTTCCTGCAGACAAGACAGACAGGGACAGACGCTGTGATGAGATTCTTATGATTCAGGCTATGGGGCTTAAAAAGAGATTAGAGCATACCAACTGCAAGACAGCAGTTATCGGTATTTCAGGAGGACTCGACTCCACACTGGCACTGCTTGTCACGGTAAGAGCATTTGACCTTTTGGGAAAGGATCACAAGGATATAGCGGCAGTTACTATGCCGGGCTTTGGAACAACAGACCGCACATATGACAATGCGGTAAATCTCATTAAATGCCTTGGAGCTACATTTATCGAGGTGGATATAAAGGATGCCGTAAATATACATTTCAGGGATATCGGACAGGATCCGTCTGTGCATGATGTCACCTACGAGAATGGACAGGCACGCGAGCGCACACAGATACTTATGGATATCGCAAACAAGGAAAACGGAATGGTTATAGGTACAGGAGATTTGTCAGAGCTGGCACTCGGCTGGGCGACCTACAACGGAGACCATATGTCCATGTATGCGGTAAATGCTTCGGTTCCAAAGACTCTGGTGCGCCATCTGGTAAAATACTATGCAGATACCTGCGGCAGCGATTTGCTGGAAAGTACACTTCTTGATGTGCTTGATACACCTGTTTCTCCTGAGCTTTTACCACCTGAAAACGGTAAGATTTCACAGAAGACAGAGGATCTTGTGGGCCCTTATGAGCTGCATGACTTCTTCCTTTACAATATGCTGCGCTGCGGCTATGCTCCTGCCAAGGTTTACCGCCTTGCAAGGATAGCATTTGAAGGAAAATATGATGATGAGTTTATTCTCAAATGGCTTAAGAACTTCTATCGCAGATTTTTCGCACAGCAGTTCAAGCGCTCATGTCTGCCGGATGGACCAAAGGTAGGAACAGTGGCGGTCTCACCGAGAGGAGACCTAAGGATGCCTTCTGATGCGTGTGGACGTATCTGGATGGATGAGGTTGATAAGCTGGGATAAGTAAGAGGGAAACAATGGGAAAGACACATAAGAAAACTCATAGAAAGCAGGGAAGCATAAAACGTGCAAGGCGCCGCGACAGGCGCATGAAAATAGGTGCGATAGTCCTTTGCGCCGCGATAATCATAACAACATTTCTGGCGTGCGGCATGCAGCTTTTGGTTCCTGTAGCTGATGCTGTAGTAAGCGCTGATAATAAGACGCAATCGGGGAATGTTGATGTGCAGAAGAATAATAATTCGCTTACCGCATCTAAAATGGATTCAGAAAAAGATCAAAACAGCTCAGAGGCTGATGTAAACGCTGCAAAGCAAAGCAGCGAGCCTGACAAGGAAACGAAGCTTGATGAGATACTTCACAGTGCAAAGTATCCGGGGCAGCTAAAGGAGCTTGCAAAGAAAAATGATGAGGCAATTGACTTCATATATGAGTATCCTAAGGAGCATTCGAAAGAGCATGATATTGATCTGACTGCAGAGGCCTCGCAGGATACAGTACCTCTTTTGCAGCAGTGGGATAAGAGATGGGGCTATGAAAAGTACAGTGGCAATTATTTTGCGGCGAGTGGCTGCGGTCCGACTGCACTTTCGATGGTTGTATTATATCTGACACATGATGCACAGGCATCCCCTCTTGCGGTGGCAGAGTATGCAAAGGAGGCCGGCTACAGTGTGGATGGCTCCGGAAGTGCATGGGATCTTATGAGTAAGGGCTGCAGGCACTTCGGCGTAAATGCTAAGAGCGTAAAGGTAAATGAGGATATTTTTAAGGAAAAGCTTGATGAGGGCAATCTGATAGTCGTAAATGTCGGTCCGGGAGATTTCACAGACAATGGACATTTTATGGTGATCACAGGCTATGATGATGAGGGCTTTACTATAAATGATCCAAACAGTATCATAAAGAGCAATACCCACTGGCAGTTTGAGAGGCTGAGTTCGCAGATCAGGGCTGCATGGAGGATGTTTGTATAGATAATAAGTAACTATTCAATACAGAAATATGCGGTACCGCATATTTCGTAAGAAAACGTATATTATGTAGGAGCAAGCGCCCATCAGCGCAGCTGATTCTAATGCGCTTGCGGCTCGCAACTGTGAAGGTACTGAACAGTTACGATAATAAAACCTGCTGTGTCATGCTTGTCTGACACAGCAGGTTTTTAGTTACATTCATGAATAATTAATTAGTGTAGCGTACTAAATTTATACGGACTAATAGCAAACAATGAAGTATGGTATGTAGATTATAGCAATTGAATACCATGCTCCTCACATGCCTTAATTGTCTCCTCAGGCCACAGTGAGCTCTGTACCTCACCGATATGAGCTTTTCTGAGGAAGAACATACAGATTCGTGACTGTCCGATTCCGCCTCCGATAGTGTACGGAAGCTCCTTGTTGAGGATAGCCTTCTGGAATGGAAGCTTAGCACGCTCAGGACATCCGGCCTTGTCAAGCTGCTCCTTTAGGGCTTTTTCATCTACACGGATACCCATTGATGAAAGCTCAAGTGCGATATCAAGAACAGGATAGTATACGATGATATCAGCGTTTAAAGCCCAGTCGTCATAGTCAGGGGCACGTCCGTCGTGAGGCTCTCCGTTTGCAAGCTTGTCACCAATCTGCATTACACAGATTGCACCCTTTGCCTTTGCAAAATAATACTCGCGCTCCTTTGGAGTATTGTCCGGGAACATTTCCTCAAGCTCTGATGTGGTGATAAAGGTGATATCCTTTGGCAGAATCAAATCTATGTAGTCGTACTGTATAGCCATGTACTGCTCGGTCTTGCGCAGGCATTTGTATACTGTCTTTACTGTTTCCTTAAGGAAGTCTAAGTTTCTGTCCTCCTTGCGGATGATCTTTTCCCAGTCCCACTGGTCAACAAATATAGAGTGGATATTGTCAGTCTCCTCATCACGTCTTATGGCATTCATATCTGTGTAGATGCCCTCGCCGAGAGAAAATCCGTATTTCTTTAATGCATATCTCTTCCACTTGGCAAGAGAGTGAACGACCTCAGCCTCCTTGTCACCCTGCTCAAGGATGCCGAAGGTAACAGGTCTTTCATATCCGTTTAAGTTATCGTTTAAGCCTGTGGTAGGATCAACGAAAAGCGGTGCTGAAACACGTGTCAGGGAAAGACGCTGTGCGAGCATGCCCTGGAAGAAATCCTTAACAGTCTTGATGGCAAGCTGTGTATCGTGAAGATTCAGTGCCGAAGAATAGTTCTTTGGTATTGTTAATTTGCTCATTTTAGATTAAACCTCGTTGTATTATTAATTTTTAAATAAAATTCCTTTAACCTGATTATTATATCACAATTTTTCTAGAAAGATAGTCCATAATATGATAAAATTAGATAGTTTAAAGAGAAACAATATCGTTTTACCTTATTTTACGTGTTTAAGGTGTTAATGAAAGGTAGTAGATTTATATGAGAAAAAGAGATATGACCTTTGCTTCGGCGGTGCTTGAGGCAATAGATGCGCTTTTAGCTCTTGCGTATATAGGCTTACAGATTTATTATGGAGTGTGCTATCACATACAGGTATTTAAGTTTGTGGCCAATATACTTGTGCTTTTGCTTGTATACATTGCAATCACATGGCTGCAGCATTATCCGGAAAAGCTCAATCACATAGCAGCGGAGCTGTGTGTGGGCAATATCAGAAAGTATTCACTCAGGCTTTTGACGTTTGTAAAGCTTGTTTTTACTGCGGGGCTTTTGGTGCCATGCGTGTGTGATGCGTTTGGAATAGCAATCCGCGATGTATACAGCCTCATTATGATAGGGCTCATCCTTGTGGTGACGGCATATTATGAGTACAGGATATTTCAGGAAATAAAGTCATTGCGGAAATAATATAGGAGAAATAAAATGCAGCTTAGTATAGAAGAAGTTAAAAAGCTGGATAGTAACAGCTATCAGATAATAGATATAAGAAGTGAGGAAGAGGTGGCGCACGGTGCCATAAAGGGAGCACTCAATATTCAGGCAGAGGAAATAGAGTCAGATGAGAGGGTGTCGCATGATAAGAAGCTTGTCATAGTCTGCAGCCGTGGTAAGACGAGCGTGGATGTGGCAGAGTATCTCACAGAAAAAGGTTTTGATGCGGCAAGCTTAAAGGGAGGCTATATAAGCTGGCTGCTTGATGCCATGAAAGAGGATGAGGTGGCAGAGCGCGATATAAAGGCAGATGTGGAGCAAAGCATCAGAAAGAAATTTAAGAAATCCATCTGGCGCAAGTTTACAAAGGCGATAAACACCTATGAGCTTGTAAAACCGGGGGATAAGATTGCAGTGTGTATCTCGGGAGGTAAGGATTCCATGCTTATGGCAAAGCTGTTTCAGGAGCTTAAGCATCACAACAAGTTTGATTTTGATGTGAAGTTTCTCGTTATGGACCCAGGCTACAATGAGGCAAACAGGCATGTCATAGAGGAAAACTGCAGGAACCTTGGCATCCCTGCCACTATTTTTGAGTCAGATATATTTGATGCTGTATATGATATCGAAAAATCGCCATGCTATTTATGTGCGAGGATGAGAAGAGGACATCTGTATGCATTTGCAAAGGAGCTGGGCTGCAACAAAATTGCGCTTGGACATCACTATGATGATGTTATCGAGACGATACTCATGGGCATGCTCTACGGTGCACAGGTACAGACCATGATGCCTAAGCTTCACAGCACAAACTTTGAGGGCATGGAGCTTATCAGGCCTCTTTACCTGGTCAGGGAGGACGATATCAAGGCATGGCGTGATTACAACGGTCTGCATTTCATACAGTGTGCCTGCAAGTTTACAGATACCTGTACCACCTGCAATAATGAGGAAAACCGCTCAAAGCGTGTTGAGATAAAGCAGCTCATCGCTAATCTTAAAAAGGTGAATCCTTTTGTCGAGGCAAATATATTTAAGAGCGTGGAGAATGTAAATCTGGCTACGGTTGTAGCATATAAAAAGGATGGCATAAAGCACAGCTTCCTTGATCACTATGATGAATAAGACAGATATATTTCAGGAGGGCATTGTATGGCAGATATCATGGATTATATTGACTGGCGTGGAGACATAGGCTTTGATGAGGTGCATGTAAATGAGGTGGACGGACTGATTTTTTCACAGCTTATTTATGTGCGGATGAAGCCATATATGCCGGATGCAAAGAAGTCATACCTTACGATAAAACAGCTTTCAAGCCTTTACTGCGCGGACCACAGTGATGATGATATTGAGCAGATGCCTAATCTTTTCCGCCATTCCGCGAGGCTGCTTCAAAAGCTGGCGCACTCAAGGCGCTATGCTGACTGCATTTTGAGATATTATATATACGATATTAGTGAAAAAGAGGAGTCGCAGTTTTCTGCGGTTACGATAGAACTGCCTGACGGCACATATTTCATTTCCTACAGTGGTACAGACCATTCCGTGGTCGGCTGGAAGGAAAACTTTAATCTAAGCTATCTCGATGAGACACCGGGACAGAACAAGGCGAAAAAATATTTAAAGCAGGTGGCAGCATATATATGCAATGATGATAGGGGCATAAATGAAAAAGCTTTAGATGATGAAAATATCAACAATAAAAGCATCAATACAAGAAAGCTGTGGATAGGCGGGCACTCAAAGGGTGGAAATCTGGCAGTGTTTGCCGCCATGCATGTGGATAAAGAGGTGCAGGATGTCATTATTAAGGTGTTTAATTTTGACGGGCCGGGCTTCAATCACAAGATGATATATACGGCAGGCTACAAAAGAATTTTTGACAGAATAGAGACATTTCTGCCGCAGTCGTCTATTGTTGGCTTATTGCTTGAGCATGTGGACGATTATGAGGTGGTAAGAAGCAGTAATTCGGGGCCGCTGCAGCATGATGCTTTTTCATGGGAGATAATGGGCGGAAGTATCATAAAGGCGGATGGGCTGGACAAAAACAGTGTGCGCCTTGACAAGACACTCAGAAACTGGATAGGCAGCATGGATGAGGCGCAGCGTAAGCAGTTTGTAAATGTGCTTTTTTCAATAGCATCGGACTCCAATTTTGAGAACCTTGACCAGATGTCATTTAAGCAGCTTATTGAGATGATAAAGGCTGCTGATGAGCTGTCAAAGGCTGACTGGAGCATGCTTAAGGATACAGTAAGACTCCTGATTTCTGCCGGTGTCGGAGTGGTCAGGGATGAAAAGGAGAAATAAATGTTAAATCAGTTTTCAAGAACACAGCTTTTGCTTGGAAAAGAGGCGATGGATAGGCTAAAGGGCGCAAGAGTCGCAGTATTTGGAATAGGAGGAGTGGGCGGATATGTCTGCGAGGCACTAGTCAGAAGCGGCGTGGGAGCGATTGACCTTATCGATGATGACAAGGTTTGTCTTACAAACCTGAACAGGCAGATAATCGCAACCCGAAAGACCATAGGAAAATACAAGACAGATGTGATGGAGGAGAGGATTCATGATATTAATCCTGATGTCAGTGTCGTGACGCACAGGTGCTTCTTTTTGCCGGAAAATGCTGATGAATTTCCGTTTGAAGAGTATGATTATATAGTTGACGCGGTTGATACGGTCACAGCAAAGATTGCGCTTGTTATGAAGGCACAGGAGAAAAATGTCCCTATCATAAGCAGCATGGGAGCGGGAAATAAGCTGGATGCAAGTGCATTTAAGGTGGCGGATATATATAAGACCAGCATGTGTCCGCTTGCAAAGGTCATGCGTCGTGAGCTTAAAAAACGTGGCGTGAAAAAGCTCAAGGTGGTATACTCTGAGGAGAAGCCTACAAGACCGATAGAGGATATGTCTATAAGCTGCAGAAGCAACTGCATCTGCCCGCCGGGTGCCGAACACAAGTGTACGCAGCGCAGGGATATTCCAGGAAGCCTTGCATTTGTACCATCAGTGGCAGGACTTATCATCGCGGGCGAGGTGGTACAGGACATAGCCTTTGACAGGGTATGATGAAGAAAATAATTAAGAATACAATTACAAAAAGAGAGGAATAAAAATGCCAGTATTTGATTTTAGCGATACACCGGTAGCAAACGAGCATCCTGAGTGTACATATGAGACATTTCATTCGACAGAGACAAAGGCATCGGCAGATAAACCGATTGTTGTGATAGATAATAAGCAAAAGGAATGGGCGCATCATGCGCTCGGTATGTTTACAAATCCGATAAAGCGTACATCCTTTGAGTTTGAGGATGGTGATGGTGTGATCAGTGCCGATATCCTGCGCATTGATTCGCGCTTCGTGAGTCTTTTTAAGTGGCTTGGCGAAAATCACATAAAGGTTCAGCTTTCAGGAGCCAATACACCTGACGGATACGCAGTATACAGGGTGAGAGAGGTAGCTCTCGGCAGAGGCACAAAGCTGTCTGCGGAGGACGGATTCCTGCAGTATATGATGGAGAGGCTCTTTGCGAGCACCATGCCTGAGGATGAGCCTGACCTCGATGATTACGAGGAAGAGGGCGACAGCATGAAGCTCACCAGTATACAGAGCATCACAGATTTCATGACCTGTGCGGGCCGTACACTGCCTGACAATATACTGCTGTGGGCCAGAAGAAACCTTGCAGTTGCGCGTTCAAGCGAGGTATCACCTGAGGAGAGACGCCATGCGCAGAGAGCACTTTCCATCATGATGAATATCCAGTGGAGGGGAAATTACTTTGAGGCAATCGACCCTGTTGAGGCAAGACGCATACTCGATGAGGAGCTCTATGGCATGGAGAGTGTGAAGCAGAGAATCATTGAGACCATTATCCAGATAAACAGGACTCATACACTTCCTGCCTACGGACTGCTGCTCTGCGGACCGGCAGGAACCGGAAAGTCACAGATTGCATATGCTGTTGCACGTATTTTGAAGCTTCCATGGACCACACTTGATATGAGCTCCATAAATGATGCAGAGCAGCTCACAGGAAGCTCAAGAATCTATTCAAACGCAAAGCCGGGAAGCATTATGGAGGCATTTTCACAGGCGGGAGAGTCAAATCTTGTATTTATCATCAATGAGCTCGACAAGGCCTCAAGCAAAAACGGCAACGGAAATCCGGCAGATGTGCTTTTGACACTGCTTGACAATCTGGGCTTTACAGACAACTATATGGAGTGTATGGTGCCGACCGTCGGAGTATATCCGATTGCAACAGCCAATGATAAATCTCAGATTTCTGCACCGCTTATGTCACGTTTTGCAGTGATTGATATTCCGGACTATACCGATGAAGAGAAGAAGGTCATCTTCCAGAGATTTGCCCTGCGCAAGGTATTTGAGCGAATGGGAATGAAGGAGGAGGAGTGCGTTCTCACAGAGGACGGACTTGATGCAGTGATTAAGCTTCACGAGAACACATCGGGCATAAGAGATCTCGAGCAGGCTGCAGAGCATCTGGCAGCAAATGCACTTTATCAGATAGAGGTTGATAAGGTAAAGCAGGTGGTATTTGACGCTGAGGCTGTTTTTGAGCTTTTAGGCTAGCAGGATATGATTACGGTTACAGGAATTGTTACGAAAATAAAAGGAGATTGTCAGGATGAGAGAATTTGGAAAATCCAGAAAATTAGATAATGTGCTTTATGATGTAAGAGGACCGGTGGTGGATGAGGCGGCCCGCATGGAGGAAAACGGCACAAATGTGTTGAAGCTCAATATAGGAAATCCGGCGCCGTTTGGCTTCAGGACACCTGATGAGGTGATATATGATATGTCACGCCAGCTCACGGACTGTGAGGGGTATTCAAACTCCAAGGGACTTTTTTCTGCAAGAAAAGCAATCATGCAATATGCACAGCTCAAAAAGCTTCCTAATGTGACGGTTGAGGATATCTACACCGGAAACGGAGTCAGCGAGCTTATAAACTTAAGCATGTCAGCACTTCTTGACAATGGTGATGAGGTGCTGGTGCCGGCACCGGACTATCCGCTTTGGACAGCCTGCGTTACACTTGCGGGAGGCACGGCAGTGCACTATATCTGTGATGAGCAGTCAGAGTGGTATCCGGACATAGAGGATATCAAAAAGAAGATTACAGACAAGACAAAGGCAATCGTAATAATAAACCCTAATAACCCTACAGGAGCACTCTATCCAAGGGAGGTGCTGCAGCAGATAGTTGATGTGGCAAGAGAGCACGAGCTTATGATTTTTTCGGATGAGATATATGACAGGCTGGTGATGGATGACTATGAGCATGTGTCTATTGCATCGCTTGCACCGGACCTCTTCTGTGTGACCTTCAGCGGTCTTTCTAAGTCACATATGATAGCAGGCTATCGTATCGGATGGATGGTTTTAAGTGGCAACAAGGCGCTCGGAAAGGACTATATCGAGGGTCTCAACATGCTCTCAAACATGCGTCTTTGCTCGAATGTTCCGGCTCAGTCGATAGTGCAGACGGCATTAGGCGGATATCAGAGTGTAGGCGAGTATATTGTGCCGGGCGGACGAATCTATGAGCAGAGAGAGTACGTCTACAAAGCATTAAACGATATACCGGGAATTTCGGCAGTAAAGCCAAAGGCGGCATTTTACATATTCCCAAAGATTGATACTGCAAGGTTTAACATCACAAATGATGAACAGTTTGCACTGGATCTGCTTCGTGAGAAGAAGATACTCATCATCCACGGCGGCGGCTTCAACTGGGATAAGCCGGATCACTTCAGAGTGGTATATCTGCCTCGAACAGAGATATTAAAGGATGCCACAGGCAAGCTTGCAGACTTTTTGGCTTCATATAAGCAGAAATAATTATTGGCATAGATAATTATTAGCATAGATAATTATAAAACATATGATATAAAACATATAACATATAAGCTCCGGCACAGAAAACTTTTTGTTCTGACCGGAGTTTTTATATTATGCTGTAATATTTTTTAAAAGTAACCTACCTGTAACTTTACATAATGTATTATACACTTGTATCGCGGGGCGGCTGCACTTTAGATGGCAGACCGCACAGCACTCAAAAATGCATAGAGAAGAAAAGGAGAATTAAATGGAACTGCTTAGAGTAGAACACTTATCAAAAATATACGGAGCCGGAGAAAATCAGGTCAAGGCTTTGGACGATGTGTCATTGAGCGTGGAAAAGGGAGAGTTTGTGGCAATTGTCGGGGCGAGCGGCTCCGGAAAATCCACACTGCTTCATCTGCTCGGAGGTGTTGACAGACCAACAAGCGGAAAGGTGTATATAAACGGCACTGATATTTTTGCAATGAATGATGATGAGCTTGCCATATTCAGAAGAAGACAGGTGGGTATCATTTACCAGTTTTATAATCTGATACCTATATTAAATGTCGAGGAAAACATGGCAATCCCGATGGAGCTTGACGGAAGAAAGGTGGAAAAAGCACAGATGGATGACATGCTTATGCGCCTGGGACTTACAGAAAGACGCACTCATCTGCCAAATGAGCTTTCAGGAGGACAGCAGCAGCGCACATCTATAGGAAGAGCTTTGATTACGAGACCATCTATAGTGCTTGCGGATGAGCCGACAGGAAATCTGGATACCAAGGCAAGCAACGAGATTATGCATCTCTTAAAGACATCAAACTGTGAGCTAAACCAGACAATTATCATGATTACACATAATATGGAGCTTGCAAAGGCGGCTGACCGCACAATAATGATAGAGGATGGTAAAATCAGATGAATTTGATGAAGAAACTCACATTAAAAAACTTAAAGCTCAATAGGAAAAGAACTATTGTCACGATAGTTGGAATAATTCTGGCAACAGCGCTTTTGTCAGCGCTTGTCACACTTGTGTCAAGCTTTCAGTACAGTATGATTGAATACCAGAAGCAAAAGGGCGGCGACTTTCATGTGAAATTTTCGAATGTGAAAATGTCTGAGCTTTCGGAGTTTAAAAACAACAGAAATATTGAAAGCACATTTGAGACCATGGGGATGGGCTTTGCTAAGCTTAACGGCTGCAAGAATGAGGATAAGCCGTATGCATATGTCATGGCAACAGATGAGGCCGGCTTTGAGAAAGGCTGCTTTAACCTGATAGAGGGGCGCATGGCAAAAAATGAGGATGAGATAGTCATTCCAAGGCACTTAAAGACAAACGGACGAATCGACATAAAGGTGGGAGATGAGATAACACTTGATATCGGAAAGCGATATGATTCAAACACCGAAAGTGTCATATCGGAAAACTGTGCATATGAGCATGAGGCAGAGACACTTGCTGATACTGTAACAAAGCAGTACAAGGTGGTAGGCATCATGGAAAGACCGGGCTATGGAATGGAGGACTATAGTGCCGCCGGATATACATTTGTCACATATTCTGATGAACTGGCAGCAATTGATAATGGCACAAAGAGTGAGGCAAGCGAAGCTGACACTACACTCACAGTGTACAGCAGATACACTCAAAAGGCTTTAAGAAACAAGGATGCTGTGACTGCAGATATAATTGGTGTGGATGAAAAGCTGTTTGCGAAAGCGAATAATTCATCTGTTGAAATGTCTGCTGAGGAGAGTGACAGGTTTCTTAAAGAGATGGAAAATGCAAAATATGATATATATATAAATGGCTTCCTTATAAGCTATGAGTGTGTTTTCCCGATTGACGGTACATTTAAAGCACTGTTTACAGTGGCTGCTGTTGTGGCTTTGATAATCATACTGACATCAGTGTACTGTATCAAAAACAGCTTCAACATATCAATCACTGAAAAAATCAGGCAGTATGGCATGCTTGCAAGCGTGGGTGCTACGAGGCGCCAGATAAAAAGCAGCGTTAAGACAGAGGCAGCAATGCTTGGAGTGGTTGGTATTCCTGTAGGTACCATGAGCGGTATTTTGGCATCGCTTATACTTGTTAAGGTGGTAAATGCGCTGTCAGCAGGCTGGCTTAACTTTGCTTTGAGCTTTCACACATCACTGCCTGCACTTATTCTTGCTGTGATACTGAGTATAGCGACAATTTATTTCTCCGCAACAGGCAGTGCAAGAAGGGCTGCAAAGGTCACACCGCTTGAAGCAATAAGAAACACAAAGGAGATTAAAATAAAGTCAGCAAAGCTTAAGACACCGGCGATTATAGGCAGAATCTGGGGCATTGGAGGCGTTATATCATATAAGAATATAAAGAGGAACAATAAAAAGTACAGAACCACAGTGACATCCATTGTCATCTGCTCAGTGACGTTTATTGTGATATCATACTTTATGTCTATGGCCTTTAGCGTTGTTGGGATGTCATATGCATCAGTAGATTACAATATTGGAATAAATATGTCATGTAAAAAGGACCTTGATATTGAAAAGCTCTCTGAGCTTTTGAGTGGCATTGAAGGAGCTGAGGATTATCTGGTTGGAGCAGGTTATTATTTTGATGTAGATAAGCCGGAGTATACAAAGGAATATGGAGAGTATTGCGGGCAGCTTTATGATGATAGTGAGGATGTCTCACAAGAGTTTTTAATCACAGTTTTGGATGACAAATCATATGATAAGTATGCGTCTGACGCAGGCATAAAAAATGCAAATACAGGAGCAATTCTTGTAAATAAAGGCACATTTGATGTGTATAATGAGAAAAGCTCGAAATACGTCAAAGAAGAGATGGAGCTGTACAAATATAAAGCAGGAGATACAATCGAGTGCGGCTATAATGTGTATGATGATGCTTCTTCTGATGACAATGCAGCAGAAGGCGATACTGAAAGCAGCACGGATGATAATAATGCAGTGGAAGGTGATACTGAAAGCGGCACAGAGGATAACAGCGGATACGTTGACGAGGAAACAATAAATAACGGAGTCAGAAAGACTGTGGATGTAACTATTGCAGGTGTCACAGACAAGGTACCAATAGGCTATAAGGGCTACGGCAATACCACGCTTTTGTTTATGAACCAAAAAGGCTTTGAAAGCCTATGGGCTGACGGCAAGAGCGGTAATGAGCTCAACCCGGGACATGCGTCATATTCGGCATATGTGGTTGCAGAAAATGCAGATGAATATCAGGATACATTCGAAAAGGAGACGGAAGAAAATCCTGAGTATTCGCAGATTAGTTTTTATGTCAGCAATATGGATAAGCAGATGCGCGATGAAAAATCACTCTTTACACTGCTTGGAGTATTTGCATACGGACTTATTGTGGTCATTGCCTTAATAGGAATCACAAATATCATCAATACCTTAAGCACCGGAATGGAGCTTAGAAGCCGCGAGTTTGCCACACTAAGAAGCATTGGAATGACAGATAAGCAGTTTGCAGGGATGGTCAGACTTGAGAGTGTGTTTATATCTGTAAAGGCTCTTGTAATAGGGGTACCGCTTGGGATTTTAATAAGCTATCTCTTATGTGTTATGATGAACAGGATGGATGACGCAATCATTTATGAGCCGCCGTATAAAGCAATTATATTGTGTATAGTGGTTGTAATAATGCTGATTTATGCTATCATGAAACTATCAATGACGAAGCTTAGACACAATAACATTATTGAGACGATCAAGAATGAAAATCTGTAGGAAATGCGGGAGCTGATATGAAAAAAATACTTCTCATAGAGGACAATAAAGGAATAACAGAGGGACTGTGTGATACCTTTACAGAACCTGAATATGAGCTTTTGACAGCAGGCAATTTAAAGGAGGCTGGGGCGCTTTTGAGTGAGCACCCCGGCCTTGTGCTGCTTGATGTGTCGCTTCCGGATGGGAACGGCTTTGATTTTTACAGCGAAAGGCTGGAAAAAGAAAAAACACCGGTGATTTTTCTTACCGCAAGGGATGAGGAAAATGATATAGTAAAGGGACTTGAGCTTGGAGCGGAGGATTACATCACAAAGCCTTTTTCAGTAAGAGAGCTTGTGGCGAGGGTAAACCGCGTATTTTTACGAAGGAAAAATGATGACAGCTCATCTGTCATACACGCAGGAAGCATAAGCTATGACATGGACAAAAAGGAAGCAAGAAGGGCTGGACAGGTGATTGCTCTTTCAAGTCTTGAAAACCGCATACTTGATCTGCTTTTTACCAATCACGACAAGGTTGTGTCCAGAAATGCCGTGCTTGACTGCATCTGGGAGGCGACAGGAAACGATGTCTATGACCATACCGTGACTGTCTATATGAAGCGCATCAGGGCAAAGCTTGGTGAGGATGTGATAAAGACTGTGAAGGGAATAGGGTATCGTGTTGATTCAAGTGAAGCTGTTTAAACAGTATCGGCTTGCAGAGACACTTCCCGGCGGGGAAAAGCATGAGAAAGAAAAAATATAATTTAGAGAACAGAAAACATTTTGTGTATTTTGCAATAATATATACATGTATATGTGTGACGGTTATGGCTTTTACCGTTTTTTTCCAGTACAGGGCATATACGAAAAACTATAACGTCACAGTGGCTAAGCTATGTGCGCTTATTCATGAAAAATATCCCGATGTATCAGATGGCAGTATAGCCGCGATTCTAAATGACAGCAGCTTAGGCAGCGATTATACAAATTTAAAAAGCGCAGAGACGCTCTTTAAAAAATACGGCATTGATATGGAAAAGGATTCTGCGGTTTTGTCAAATGAAAAAGCGCTTAAAGGAGCGCTTTGGCTAGACATATTTCTTGTTGTGCTTTTTGCTGGGGGCTTTTGCCTTTACATTGTGCTTATAAGATTTAGCTTTAAAAGACAGGTCAGACAGGCTGCGGATTATCTGCGCCGCATAAATCAGGGAGACTACAGACTTGTTATGGCAGATAGCACAGAGGGAGAGATTTCTATACTAAAGGGAGAGCTTTACAAGACAGCTATCTATTTGAGGGAGTCTGCGGAAAATGCAAAGACAGACAAGCTTTTGCTAAAGGATGCGCTTTCTGACATATCGCATCAGCTTAAGACACCGCTCACATCACTTTCGATAAATCTGGAAAATCTGGAAGGAAATCCTGATATGGCATCTGAAAACAGAAGCAGGATAATGCGCAGGGCAAAGCGCGATGTGGACAATATATCGCATATGGTGCAGGCTATCTTAAAGCTCTCAAGGCTTGAAGCGGATGTTGTGGAGTTTGATGAGAAGGATACGCTGCTGTCTGAAATTGTGTCTGAGGCAGCTGACAATGTTATGGCACTTTGTGATTTGAGGGACATAAGGCTGTCCATAGATGAAGGCTCTGATAAGGATGCCTGTATACATGCTGATGCATACTGGCAGTGTGAGGCCATTACAAACATAGTAAAAAATGCAGTGGAGCACGCAGAGAGTGAGGTAAAGATAGGCTTTTACAGGTATGAGATGTATGCAGAGATAACAGTGCAAAACGATGGAGAAGCCATAAGTGATGAGGACAAAAAGCATATTTTTACGCGTTTTTACAGCGGCAGCGGACAGCCGGCAGACAGCATCGGCATAGGACTTTCGCTGGCGGAAGCAATTGTGCGTCATGACAATGGATATATCCTTGTGGAGGATTGTACAAAAGATGTATTAAATGAAAAAAATGAATGCAGTGGTACACGCTTTGTGGTAAGATATCTGTGATAAGTTGAGAAAAATTATCAATAAATACACTAGGAAGCGATAAAATGACACTAAAAGAACTTGGCATAGGACAGAGTGCCAGAATACTTACAGTAGGCGGTGAGGGCGCACTGCGCCAGCATTTCCTGGATATGGGAGTAATCCCAAAAGCCGAAGTAACAGTTATCAAATTTGCACCGATGGGAGACCCGATGGAGCTTCAGGTGCACGGCTATGAGCTCACCTTGAGGCTTGATGATGCGGCACATATTGAGGTAGAATTAATTGACAGCCGTTCAAGAAAGCATGAGGGCCCTAAAAAGATAAGCAATACAGCCCATCCCGGACTTGGCGAGGAGGGCAAATACCATGTGAAGGGCAGTGGCAATCCCCTTCCGGATGGTGAGAAGCTCACATACGCACTTGTGGGAAACCAAAACTGCGGCAAGACAACACTTTTCAACCAGCTTACAGGCTCAAACCAGCATGTGGGCAATTTCCCGGGAGTGACGGTGGACAGAAAGGATGGCTCTATTAAAGAACATCCGGATACATCAATCACTGACCTGCCCGGAATTTACTCAATGAGCCCATATACGAATGAGGAGATTGTGTCGAGAAACTTTGTGCTCGATAACAAGCCAAAGGCCATAATAAATATCGTAGATGCGACAAATATCGAGAGAAATCTGTATCTGACCATGCAGCTTCTTGAGATGGATATACCGATGGTTATCGCTCTTAATATGATGGATGAGGTGACGGCAAACTCAGGCTCAATCGATGTAAATAAAATCGAGGGACTTTTAGGAGTGCCTGTTGTACCGATTTCAGCAGCAAAGAATCAGGGCGTTGATGAGCTGGTGCGCCATGCGATACACATTGCAAAGTATCAGGAGCGCCCGGGCAGACAGGATTTCTGTGATGAGAATGATTTTGGCGGTGCCGTGCACAGATGTATACACGCGGTCAGCCACCTGATTGAGGATCATGCAAAGCTCGCCGGAGTTCCGATTCGCTTTGCTGCTACCAAAATTATCGAGGGAGATGCACTTATATTAGAGCAGCTTCATCTTGATGAGAATGAGAAAGAGGCAATAGAGCATCTGATTGTCCAGATGGAAAAGGAGCGAGGCCTTGACAGAAGCGCTGCAATTGCGGATATGCGCTTTACATTTATTGAGAAAATATGCGAGAGCACCGTGGTAAAGCCGAAGGAGAGCAGGGAGCGTATCAGAAGTGAGCGCATCGACCGTGTTCTTACAGGTAAATACACGGCAATACCTTGCTTTATAGTGATAATGCTTGCGGTATTTTATCTCACCTTTAACGTAATCGGAGCAGGCCTTCAGTGGCTTTTGGAGCAGGGCATAGGAGCACTGACCGAGCTTACGGATAAGGCACTCACAGCAGCAGGCGTGAATGAGGTGCTGCACGGACTGGTAATAGACGGCATCTTTCAGGGTGTCGGAAGCGTATTAAGCTTTTTGCCGATTATCGTGACACTGTTCTTTTTCTTATCACTTATGGAGGACAGCGGATACATAGCGAGGGTTGCATTCTTCATGGACAAGCTCCTTCGTAAGATAGGACTTTCCGGACGAAGCATAGTACCAATGCTCATAGGCTTCGGCTGTACGGTGCCAGCTGTCATGGCGACACGTACACTGCCAAGTGAGAGAGACCGTCGAATGACTATACTCCTCACACCGTTTATGAGCTGTTCGGCAAAATTGCCAATTTATGCATTTTTTGTTAGTGCATTTTTCCCGAAGCATGGCGGACTTGTCATGGGAGGACTGTACTTCCTTGGAATAATTGTCGGAATACTTTTCGCTTTTATCTACAGAAAGACTTTGTTCAGGGGTGACGCAGTGCCGTTTGTCATGGAGCTGCCAAACTACAGGATGCCGGGCGCCAAGAATGTGTGCCAGCTCCTCTGGGAAAAGGCAAAGGACTTTTTGCAGAAGGCATTTACAGTAATACTTATTGCCACAATGCTTATATGGTTCTTACAGAGCTTTGACATACACTTTAACATGGTAACAGACTCAAAGGACAGCATGCTTGCTGCTATTTCAAGTGTTATCGTGCCTGTCTTTAAGCCTCTGGGACTCGGCGACTGGCGTATATGCACGTCACTTATCAGCGGACTCATGGCAAAGGAGAGTGTGGTATCAACACTGGAGATACTGTTTGGCGGAACGGTTACGACAGCACTCACAACACTTTCAGCTGCATCTCTTCTGGTGTTTTCGCTGCTCTACAGCCCTTGCGTGGCTGCTATAGCATCCATAAAGAGAGAGCTGGGTGCAAAGTGGGCAGTCAGCGTGGTGCTTTTGCAGTGTGCGATTGCATGGGTGGCAGCATTTATTGTAAGAATTATTGGACTTCTGCTAATGTAACAAAAACTGACTATTCAAGGTGGTTTTGAATAGTTACAAAAAATATAAAAGGAGATATGTGATGGAGATTAAACTGGAAAATGAATCACTTGAGCTCACGATAAACAGCTTTGGAGCAGAGCTTAAAAGCATCACCGGCAGGGAAACAGGTACACAGTATCTGTGGGATGCCGATGAGAAATACTGGAAGAGAAGCGCACCGGTGCTTTTTCCGTTTGTCGGCAGCTTAAAAGACAAGAAGTTTACCGTTGATGGGACAGATTATCCGATGGGACAGCACGGCTTTGCAAGGGATATGGAGTTTGAGCTTGTGTCACAGACGAATGATGAGGCATGGTTTTCACTTAAATCAAATGATGAGACTCTTGCAAAATATCCGTTTGAGTTTGTGCTCGAAATCGGCTATAAGCTCTCAGGCAGTGAGATAAAAGTGACCTGGAGGGTGACAAATCCTGCGAAAAAGGATTTACTTTTCTCAATCGGTGGTCATCCGGCATTTATGTGTCCGGTCGCAGAGCAGGGAAAACAGTCAGACTATTATCTGAAGCTTGACACAGACAAAGCAATCACCTACGGACTTATCTGTGACGGAGGACTTTTAGACAAGGATGACAATCTGCTTAATGTGGATGTGGATGGATACTGTCAGATAGATGAGCATATGTTTGATAAGGATGCGCTCATAATAGAAAACAGACAGGCTTCAAAGGTGAGCCTGTGTACACCGGATAAGAAGCCTTACCTTACGGTATCCTTTGATGCGCCTTTATTTGGTCTGTGGTCACCGGCAGGAATGGGAGCACCGTTTATCTGTATTGAGCCATGGTACGGCCGATGCGACAGAGCAGGCTTTGCCGGAGAATTGAAGGACAGGGAGTATGGTAATTCGCTGGCACAGGGTGAGAAATTTGAGAAGTCATATACGATTGCAATTGAGCTGTAGATTTTCTTGTTAGAATCGGGGGCCGGCTTTCTTAAGGCCGGCCTGAAGCAGCCATTTCTGATCAATTTTCTTAAGATCTTCACCGAATCTGACATGCAGCCGAACTGAGCCTTCGAGCTGCTCGATATGTTCAATGGTGCCCTTGCCGAACTTTGGATGATTAACATCATCATTGATATTAAATTTTATAGTACTGTTTTTCTTTTTGCGGTATTCCTGTTCGCGTGAATATGTGTCGCGAATAGGAATACTCTTGTCAGTAATTTTCTTTTTGAGAACCTTATCATAATCGTGCTTAATAAGTCCTTCACCGGCTTTGTAGTAAGGAGTGGGAGCTGCTCCGATAAGTGAGCAGCAGTATTTCCACGCACTTCCGTGGATGCCGGGCTGCCAATTGTATTTGTCAGGAATGTCCATATTGTACTGCATATAGTGGGCATATTCGTGCTTATATAAATCCATTCTGTCATCCTTTGACAAAGGCTTTGTCACACAGTAGCCGATGAACAGCAGCGAAAAATGAAATTCTTCTTCATCATGCCCAAAGCCCGGAGTGTATGCACCGAGCCTGTCAGTATCAAAGCCAAATGTGATAGGAACCCTTGCACCGTTAAGCCCAAGCTGTCTGTCGAGCTTCTGGTAGAGAAAGCGGATTTCCGCAAGGTGTATTTTTGTTTCGTTTTCGAGTAGTTGTCGTAAATTGTTGTCTATGTTCATAAGTATATTTCTCTAAAAAATCAGTTTGTTTTCAATACAGTAATGATATATTCCGTCATCCTCAACCGATTGACACACAAAATCAGCCTTAGCCTTGACTTCGTCCTTGGCATTACCCATGGCAACACCCGTGCCTACGGCCTCAAGCATTTCAATATCGTTATGTCCGTCACCGAAAGCGATGGCTTCATCTTTTGAGAAACCATAATGCCTAAGCACTGCAGCAACAGCATTGCCTTTGCCACTGTTAAGAGGAATAATATCAACGGCTTTATCCCACCATGCAGTTATCTGTGAGTGTGGCGCACCGGATAGAATCTGTGAGTGCTCATCTTTCTGGCAGGAGCACATAATCTGGTAGATATCAGTTTTACTTATCTCGTCAAAATTGTCAGCAATTTTAAGCTTTTCGCTGCCAAAGGCAAAGTACTGCGCTAAATCAGGGTCGGTACCGTTTGTGACAATCATATGCTCATTGCTGATTGCAATGGCACGAGTCATCTGCTTTAGATTGGAAATTATCTGATATTTGTCGTGCTCATTAATAGGATTTTTGAAGATGATATCATTGCCTTTGGTGACGAATGAGCCGTTAAAGGTGAGCAGGACATCAAAATCAATTCCATCAAAATGAGGCACACCTGTGTAGCTTCTTCCGGTAGCCATACAAAGGATGATGCCGTTTTGGTGGAGCTGCCTAAGTGCAGCAGCAGTGTTTTCGGATAATTCTTTATGTCCCAGCCGAAGCAGGGTGCCGTCCACATCAAAGAATGCTATTTTAATCATAATTCACCTGCCTGTTTTAATGCTAATTTAATCATAACATAATAAGCGCAAGATTAAAAACATTTATTTAAATTTCTGCCACAACGTAAGGTACGTAAGCCGGGGACTGAGGGGACACACGCGCTTTAGCAGGAGCGCATAGCGAAGAGACTTAGATACTGTAGAAATTATGCCAATGAAGCACAGAAACGCACCTGCATGGACGCAGGTGCGAGGAGAACCGCGCCATGGAGGGCGCGTTTCGACGGTTTCGTCGTGCATAGAAAGCCTAAGAGCATAATTTCGTACAGAATTTTAGTCGCGAAGCGTAGCGAGGGCGAAAGTGCGTGTCTCCCAACATTCCCCGGCTTACGTACCGGTCTACACCGGTGCGCAAAAGTTGCGCATAAAAACGCGCACCCAATCCCTTACTTGTGAAAAATGCTTGAAAACAAAAGTTAAAAAATGTCGAAATTGCACATTGACATAATCATAATACTGTAATATACTAAGTTTAGAACAAGCGGTTGCGCGAAAAAAACGCACCTAAGAAATAAATCAAATTACAAGCAAATGGAGGAAACAACGGATGGACAAATTTATTGTTAACATCATTCACCGCCCTGAGATGGTGCCTGAGTACTCAGCAACAGTGACAGGACAGGGAAAAGAAGAGGATATTGGAGATAAGAAGCTTATCACAGAGTCACTCGACATCTTCAAGACACAGCAGAGACTTGCACATGAGGCAGGACTCAAAACCACAATCCAGATGACATATGCTTCACTTTTTAATGATGAGGCAGTAGAGCTTGCAAAGCAGGATCACGAGAAATACGGTGATGAGATAGCACTTTCACTCCTTGGACTTCCATGTGAGGAGTTTAGAGAGAAGTATAAGACAAAGGATTTCTGTATCTGGATGTTCTCAATGGAGGACAAGAAAGCTATCGTAAACGATGTTTTCGAGAAATTCCATGACAGATTCGGTTTTTATCCTGAGTCAACAGGCTCATATTATATGGATGCAGACCTTACAAACTACATCAAAGAAAAATACCCAATGGTAAAATGTGCAGTTGCAACATGCTGGGAGGAGGGCCCTAAGGCATACCACACATGTAACAACTCATGGTACACACTTTTCGACGGAGGCCCATGGGCACCATGGATTCCATCAAAGCAGAACACACATGCGCCGGCAGCAAATAAGGAAGAGGATAGCGGAATCGTAGCAATTCCACATCTCTCACGTGATCTTATTGCATGTTATGACGGAAACGGCTCAAACTTCGGAACACATCCACAGAACGTGCTTCGTGGAATGATTTATGATACAAAGACATGGGAGTATCCATATCTTTACAACCTCATCGACCAGTACAGAGACCTTGCAAAATACAATAACGGATATTCATACAACATGATGTTCGTAGGACCTGGCTGGATGAACAAGATGGGACGCTGGGAACAGCCATATGAGCTTCTCTTAAAGTCATACACAGACGGCTGTAATTACTATGGCAAGTTAAAGAAAGAGGGCAAGCTCATCGACATGACAATGTCAGAGTTCGCTGATTACTACAGAGAGAAAAAGGGTGTCAACGCAGGCAACTACAATGAGCCTGAGTGTGCACCATGGAGAGATATCCTTTACGGCTCAGACAAGCAGCTCTTCTGGTACTGTGACCCATACATGAGAGCATGCGTAAACATGGATCAGGGTGGAGCGATCGTAGACCTTCGTCCATACGTTGCAAAGCTTGAGTGGCCGGTAGGAATCGGAACAAAGCATGTACAGGATGCATCTTATCCATTCCTTATTCAGGAGAAATACAGAGCAGGATACTTTACACACTATGCAGGAGCTGGAACAGTAAGAAGTGCCAAGCTTTCACACAACGGTGAGGAGGTTGACCTGTGTCTCTGTCCTACACACAGCCATTTTTCAGAGGAAGTTATTGATGGCAAGAAGACAAGAATCCTTACACTTGATCCTGTAGATATTGAGTTTTATGATGTTAAGCTTACTCTTCAGACAAAGGAATACTTTGAGGAGGGCTCATCAAACATCAAGATTGAGCGTAATATCCTTAGCATGAGTGATCCAAATGCAGAGGTTTATCTCGATGAGTACATCACAGCATGCTACGGAACAACAGAGTATCCTGAGGATATGACAGGCATCACACTTACATGTGAGGGAGAAAAACCACAGAGCATCAATTATGAGTACAAGTGTCGTGATGCAAAGCTTGACGGAGCAACTGCAGTAAGCGCAGTAATTCCTGCAATTCAGACAAAGGTTTCACTCACACCATCTGCAAAGGCAGAGGGATACATTGAGGAAGGATATGCATTCTCTCCAATGTTCAAGCTTGGTTACAAGAAACAGATTAAAGACAAGGAGGTATTTGCAACATGGCTCAACTTGGAAAAGGCAAATTAAATTACAGATGTCCTTTATGTTTTATGAGGGATCTTGATATTGATATGTTCTATAATAAGGAAACAGGTATTTATAGCTGCATCCGTTGCCAGTTCAGAGGCACAGAGGAAGAGGTGCTTCAGGGCAACGAGGATGTCCGCAAGAAGTACAAGGCTATGTACAAGAGATTCGACAAGTTCGATTTTGATTAAAGTAGTGATTGGTACGCTGCTGCTATAATAGCAGCAGCGTATTTTGCATTTTGCTACAAAGGAGAGTATATATGGCGAAAAGAAAAAAAGACACGATGGAATTCAGATTCTATGAGCTGCCACAGGGAGAATCAGCACTTGTGCTGTGCGGAGAATCCTGGAAGAGAGTGTATGGTCATGAGGAATTTCACCTGCATTTCCATAATCTGCTTGAAATCGGCATCTGCCGCGAGGGGGATGGAAATATGTATCTGGATGAGGATATTTACCAGTATCATGACGGCGATATCACATTTATACCTGAGAATTTTCCACATGTTACAGTCAGCTATGGTGAGGTGGTGAATTTCTGGGAGTATATTTTTATTGACATACGTTCTGTGATAGAAGAGATGTTCCCAAACAATACGGCATTCCAGAATGAGGCAGTTACGACTATATCAAAAAAAGCGTTTATGACTAACGTGTATCAGAGTCCGGCTATGGCTGAGTATATAAATGCCATAATAAGGGAAACCCGTGAACACAAGATTTATTGCCAAAGGACGGTAAAGCTCCTTGTGCAGGGAATTGTAATAGAGCTGTTGCGCAGGTATGATGAGCTTCCAAAGGAGGATAATAATACCGTAAAGGGTACCAATATGTCACAGATAGCCACAGCACTAGACTACATGAACAAGCATTACAGCGAATCGATAAAGGCAGGGGAGCTTTCGGAACTATGCAACATGAGCGAGACTCATTTCAGGAGACTGTTTGAATCATACATCAATATGCCGCCTATGGAGTATCTGAATCTGATAAGAGTGCAGAAGGCGTGTGAGCTTATGAAAAAAACAAATGAGCCTATGGAGCTTATTGCACAAAAGTGTGGATTTACAACCCAGTCAACTTTTAACCGTAATTTCCGAAAATTTTTGGACACTTCGCCATATCAGTGGAAGATAAATCCTGAAAATTATGAGCATAAGCTGCTGAATTTTAGGATATCTGCACTAAAGGGATGGTAGAAAATACTTATTTTCGTATAATTTTGTACATTTATGATTGAATATGCATATAATTGTGTGGAATATGTTAACACAAAGGTGCTATATATGGTTATAATGACTATGTAATCGAGAAACGGACAAGCATTTATGGTCAAAGTGCCCAATTAAAATAATATGACTATGAATGAATTGTGAACGGAGTATTGCAAAAACATCATTTTTATTAGGGAGGAAGAAAAATGAAAAAGAAAGTAGTTTCATTATTACTCGTAACAACAATGGTTGCCTCACTTGCAGCCGGATGTGGAGATTCATCTTCATCAGGAGATGGCACAGAAAAGACTGGTAAGAAGGTAGAGACCGTAAATGACGGCCATACACTTACAGCATGGGCCTGGGATGCAAGCTTCAATATCCCGGCACTCAAAGCAGCAGCAGAGGATTACAAGAAAAATGTAGATCCTGATTTCGTACTCAATATCGAAGAGCAGTCACAGTCATCTGATATTGAGACAGCAATTACAACAGCAGGTTCAGCAGGAGATTACAGTACACTTCCTGATATAGTATTATTCCAGGATCACTACTTCCAGCAGTACCATACAAATTATCCTGACGCATGGGTATCAGCAAATGATGCAGATGTTAATTGGGATGATTTCAGCCAGGAGAAATTATCATTCTCTACAATCGATGGAGAGCACTTTGGATTCCCTGTTGATAACGGAACAGTTATCTTTGCTTACAGAACAGATCTTCTTGAGCAGGCAGGATACACAATCGATGATATGACAGGTATTTCTTGGAAGGACTTCATCGAGGTAGGTAAGAAGGTATATGATAAGACCGGTAAATACTTACTTTGCATGGACGGCGACGGAAATGACTTATTCTACATGATGCTTCAGGCAGAGGGCGAGTCACAGTTTAAGGATGGCAAGCCAAACTTTGTAGACAACGCTAAAATAAAAGAAATCATGCAGGTACTTAAGGATATGATCGACAACAATGTTCTTTACCTTGCAAATAACTGGTCAGATTACACAGATCAGGCTATCCAGGGAGATATGGTTGCAGGTGTTATGAACGGAAACTGGATCATTCCTACAATCGAGAAGGTTACAGACAACAGTGGAAAGTGGGAGATTACATCTCTTCCAACACTTGAGGGTGGCGAAGGCTATGCATCAAACGGTGGTTCTTCACTTTACATCACAAGCAACTGCAAGCAGACAGACCTTGCTAAGAAATTCTTAGCATATACATTCGGTGGCGGATCTTATACAGACAAGGGTGTATCTGAGACATATGACAATGCTCTTAAGAATGGTGGTGTTATCACTACATATACACCTGCAGGCAAGTCAGAGGTTTACAACGAGGGCGTTGAGTACTTCAACAACCAGCCAATTTACGCTAAGATCGTTGAGATGGGTGCAAATGTTAAGACAATCGAGCAGAGCGATTTCCATTACGATGCACGTAAGAAGCTTGCTACAGCACTTATCAATATTACTCAGAACGGTGCAGATATCGATTCAGAGATAAAGACAGCAGAGGATGACCTTAAATTCACAATGGGACTTTAATCTGTTAGCTTGATGGCAAATGTACAGGGAGCCATTAAATGGCTCCCTGTTTTTTCTCAAAGACGTATAGTTAGGAGGCCTTTACAGTGAAGAATAAGAAAAAAGGAATGAGCATAACCGGTAAACAAAGGGCTGCCGGCTGGATTTATCTGGCTCCGGCTACAATACTCATTTTCATAATGAGCTTCTGGCCTATAATCCAGGCTGTTATCACATCCTTTAAAACCGGTTCAAGTGCAAATATGCAGTGGGCTAATCCATTTGCCTACAATTACACAAGAATGTTTCAGGATGCGGTTTTCAAGAGATCTATCGGAAACACATTCTTATATTTAATTATCGAAGTGCCAATCATGCTTGTACTGGCAATTTTACTGGCACAGTTACTTAACAACAAGCATCTTAAATTTAAAGGATTTTTCCGTACATGTGTATTTTTACCATGTGCAACATCACTCGTATCATATGCATTGATTTTTAAATCGCTTTTTGCAACACAGGGACTTATCAATACAATCCTTGTTAAACTTGGAATATTAGAGAGCAACTTTAACTTCCTCGGTACAGGCTGGAGCGCTAAGATTATTATCATAGTAGCTCTTATCTGGAGATGGACAGGATATAATATGGTGTTCTTTTTAGCTGGTCTGCAGAATATCGAGTATTCTGTTTACGAGGCGGCAAAGATAGATGGAGCGAGCGGCTGGAGGACCTTCTGGTCTATCACGGTTCCTCTTCTTAGACCTACAATTGTTATGACAACCATCATGTCAATAAACGGTACATTACAGCTCTTCGATGAGTCTGTAAACCTGACAAAGGGTGGACCTGCAAATGCGACAATCACCATGTCACATTATATCTATAACGGCTCGTTTGGTGAAGGTGTTGCAAACTTTGGATATGCATCAGCAATGTCTGTTATCGTATTCATCATGGTTGCTATACTGGCATTTATCAATCTGAAAGTAGGTGACAAGCGTGACTAAGAAAAAACATGGATCATCAATACAAAAAAGGCTTATACCTTCATACATTTTTCTTGTAATAGTTTCGTTCATCTCAGTATTTCCGTTTTTCTGGATGATATCGGCAGCGACCAACAAGTCTATTGACGTTGCAAGAGGTAGAATTGCATTTGGTGGCTATGCCATTGAGAACTTAAAGAAACTGTTTGCATCACAGAATGTTGCACTTGGAATGAAAAACTCACTTATCAATGCAACAGTTCAGACAATTATAGCACTGCTTGTCTGCTCACTTGCCGGTTACGGCTTTGAGCTCTATCATGACAAGGCAAAGGATAAGCTGTTCTCAGTTTTACTTCTTGCCATGATGATTCCGCAGGTAGCTACACTTATTCCTCTGTTCAAGATGATGTCAAAGCTCGGCTTTATAAATACGGTATGGGGCTTCATGCTCCCGGCTATTTCAACGCCGTTCCTTATCATGATGTTCAGACAGAATTCGAGAAACTTCCCAGTCGATATAATGGAGGCGGCACGAATTGACGGACTCAGTGAGATTGGTATTTTCTTCAAGATGTATATGCCTGTACAGAAATCAACATATGCAGCAGCTGCAGTTATCACATTCATGAATGCATGGAACTCATATCTGTGGCCAAAGGTAATACTCAATAAGCCTGATGCTATCACAATGCCAATGCTTATTGCAAACCTCGCAGCAGGATATACAGTAGATTACGGTGTACTGATGATGGGCGTTCTTTTCTGCTCCATCCCTACAATGATCGTATTCTTTGTACTCCAGAAGCAGTTTGCAGAGGGAATTACAGGATCTGTTAAATAAAAGTAAAATAATATTGTTAAAAATCAAGAAGGCAAATAATGTTTATTATTTGCCTTCGTCTTATAAGAGGAATTTACCAAGAGGACTTTACGTTTAAAAAGACAAATAATAAATAAAATAGGAGTGTATAAATATGGGTAATTTTGATTCAGATATTGTTAAAAATCCGGAAATATTTGAGCAGAACAGACTTGCGGCTCATTCGGATCATGTGTGCTATAAAAATGAATTGGAGAAAATTAAAGGAAAATCAAGCCTGAGATATGATATGAACGGCTTATGGAAGTTTGCATATGCAAAGAATCAGTCCCTGGCGCCTTGTGGCTTTGAGGCAGCTGACTATGATTGCAAAGGCTGGGATGAAATCAGGGTTCCGGCACATATTCAGATGGAAGGCTATGACGTGCCAATCTATACGAATACCACATATCCGTGGGAGGCTGATGAATTTATAAAGCCGGGCGAGGTACCTGAGATTTTTAATCCGGTTGCAAGCTATGTGAAGTATTTCACAATCCCTGAGAATATGAAGAACAAGAGGGTGTGTATTTCGTTCCAGGGAGTGGAGAGCGGTTTTGCACTCTGGCTGAATGGACACTATGTCGGCTACAGTGAGGACACATTTGATCCGTCTGATTTCGAGCTGACTGATTATATTATTGAGGGTGAGAACAAGCTTGCGGTCAGAGTATGGAAATGGACATCAAGCAGCTGGTGTGAGGATCAGGATTTTTACAGATTTTCAGGTATTTTCAGAGATGTATTTTTGTATGCCGTTCCTTGTGCACATGTGGAGGATCTGTCAGTTGTTCCTACACTTAATGATACCTTTGACGAGGGTACACTTAGTGTGTCAATAAAGGCAGATGGTGATGGTATTGCAAGTGTAAAGCTTTATGAGCTCGGAGATTTGTCTGTGGAAAAATATGACAGGGCTAAGCTTTTACTGGAAGAGTTTGATATAGAGCTTAGGAATAAGGAAATTTGCGAGGGCTCATGTAATGTGAAAAATCCTCTGTTATGGAGCGCTGAAAAGCCGAATCTGTATGAGGTTAAAATTATAGTTAAAGATACGCATGGAAATGAGACCGAGTTTATCAGCCAGCTGGCAGGCTTCAGAAGATTTGAGATGGTAGACGGACTCATGAAGCTAAACGGTAAGCGTATTGTATTTAAGGGTGTAAACCGCCATGAGTTCAGCTCAATAACAGGCCGTGTGCCAAACCGTGATGAGGTGATAAAGGATATTGTTACAATGAAAAAGAACAATATCAATGCTATAAGAACAAGCCATTATCCTGATGATTCCATGATCTATGAGCTTTGCGATATTTATGGAATCTATATGATAGCTGAGAACAATCTTGAGAGTCATGGCACATGGGAGGCATATAATAAGGGCTATGTTGACCTTGACTTTGTTGTTCCAAAGGACAAGCCACAGTGGAGAGAAATGATGCTCGACCGCGCCAATTCATGCTATCAGAGAGATAAAAATCATCCGGCAATCCTTATCTGGTCATGCGGAAATGAGTCGTTTGGCGGCAAGACAATATATGAGATGTCACAGCTTTTCAGGCAGCTTGATAAGCATCGTCTGGTACATTATGAGGGAGTATTTAACGATAGAAGCTACAATGACACAAGTGACATGGAAAGCCAGATGTATACTTCTGTTGCAGGTATTGAGAAATTCCTTGCGGACAACCCTGAGAAACCATTTATCTGCTGCGAATATACACACGCAATGGGAAATTCCTGCGGTGCTATGCATAAATACACAGAGCTTTCTGACCGCGAGCCTAGATATCAGGGTGGATTTATCTGGGATTATATCGACCAGTCAATCTACAAAAAGGACAGATACGGCAAGTGGTTCCTCACATATGGCGGAGATTTTGGCGACAGGCCTACAGATGGAGATTTCAGTGGAAACGGCATCTGCTACGGCGGAGAGAGAGAGGCTTCTCCGAAGATGCAGGAGGTGAAGTTCAATTATCAGAATATCTCAGTTGATTTTGACAGCGACTACATCTTTACAGTCACAAACAAAAATCTTTTTGTAAATACATCGGTTTTTGATGCTTTTGCCATTCTGCTTGCAGACGGAAATGAGGTCTACAGGACCAGGCTTCAGATATCTGTTCCACCGATGGAGAAGGCAAGCTATGAGGTGCCGGTGACTCTTAAAAATTCCATGATAGATGTGGAAAAAGAGTACTGTATTGTGGTATCATTTGTATTGAAGGAAAACACCATCTGGGAAAAGGCCGGATATGAGATTGCATTCGGACAGCATATGATAAAGAAGCCTGTAAGTGAGTATTCATGCGACAAATCAGTTGAGCTTATTGTAGGAAACGGAAATATCCTTGTAAGAGGTGAGAACTTCAAGGCACTTTTCTCAAGAATGAATCTGGGAATGGTTTCATATGTATATGGTGGCGTCGAAATGCTTCCAAATACTATCCCATTGCCGAATTTCTGGAGAACACCTACCAACAATGATTCCGGCAACATGATGCCACAGCGCTATGCACAGTGGAAGATTGCCAGCATGTATGTGACCACCAGACAGGATCAGCGCTTTGCAGATACATCACCAAGGGTAGAAAAAAATGATAACAATATCGCCATCACATACACTTATTTCATGCCTACCACACCGCAGAGTTCATGCGAGGTGACATACAGAGTGTTTGGTGATGGAACAATCGAGACAACTCTGTCATATGACCCTGTAAAGGAACTTGGCGATATGCCGGAGTTTGGCATGATGTTCAAGCTGGATGCCGATTATGATACAGTGAAATGGTACGGACTCGGACCACAGGAGACCTACGAGGACAGACAGCATGGCGGAAAGTATGGTGTATACGAGAATAAAGTGGCAGACAACATTGCCGAGTATCTCGTTCCGCAGGAGAGCGGCAACAAGTGCAGAGTAAGATATGCAAAGGTAATGGATAAGAAGGGCAGAGGCATGCTGTTCTTTGGTGATGAGCTTTCGTTCTCGGCACTGCCATATACACCGCATGAGCTGGAAAATGCAGCGCATCATTTCGAGCTTCCACCTGTACACTATACTGTTGTCCGTGTGGCAAAGAAGCAGATGGGTGTAGGCGGAGACGACAGCTGGGGCTCACATACTCATCCGGAGTACCTGCTTGATGCCTCAGAAAAAATGGAATTTACATTCTGTTTCAGAGGAATCTAGTACATCGAAAAAGCAGCAATTTGCTGTGGCAATGCAGGAAAATCTATAATATGTAGGAACAGATGTGAAGATACTGGACAGTTACAAATAAACAATATATGAATTAAGGAGGATTAAAATGTCAAAATTTATTAAGGGTATGGATTTATCGACCTTGCTCGAGCTGGAACGCTGCGGAGCAAAATACTACGAGGATGGAAAGGAGAAGGATATTCTTGACATCATGAAGGAGCATGATGTTGATACAATCCGCATTCGACTGTGGAATGATCCAAAATCAGAGGATGGTGAGCCTTACGGTGCGGGTAACAATGACCTTGCTGAGACTATCGCTATCGGAAAAAAGGTTACAGATGCAGGCTTTGGAGTGCTTTTGAATTTCCACTACAGTGATTTCTGGGCAGATCCTGGAAAGCAGATTAAGCCAAAGGCATGGAAGAATTTCGGTGTGGACGAGCTGGAGCAGGCTGTATATGATTTTACACTTGAAAATCTGACAAAGATTATTGAGGCAGGTGTAAATGTCACAATGATTCAGGTAGGTAATGAGCTTTCAAACGGACTTTTGTGGCCTGAGGGAAAGGTACCTAACTACGATAATATAGCAAAATTTGTGAATGCCGGAATACGTGCCTGCCGCAAGGTAAATGCTGATATTCCGATTATGATTCACCTCGATAATGGTGGAAACAATGAGCTTTATGTCAGATGGTTTACAAACTTCATCGAAAGAGGAGAGGAGTTTGAGTATATCGGATTGTCATACTATCCTTTCTGGCACGGCTCTCTCGATCAGCTTGAGTTCAATATGAACGATATTGCAAAGCGTTTCAATAAGGACCTTATCATCGCTGAGGTATCCATGGGCTTTACAATGGACAGCTACCAGGAGTATGAGAAGCTTGCTGATTCTGAGCGCAAGGGTTATGCGACAAAACCGGAGCTTGTTGAGAAGATAGATTATCCTATGACTATTGAGGGGCAGGCTGATTTTACAAAGGATTTCTTAAACAGAGTGGCAAATGTGGTGGATGACCACGGAAAAGGATTTTTCTGGTGGGAGCCGGCGTGGATTCCTGTACCGGGCTCAGGCTGGGCTACACCTGCTTCACTTAAGTACATGAATGATCCGGGACCATGCGGCAATGAGTGGGCAAACCAGGCACTTTTTGACTATGATGGAAATGTGCTGCCGGCACTTGATGTTATTAAGAATTTTAAAAAATAAAATAATAACATATGTAATTTTGTTGCATGATTTGATTTGTTATGTTGCATTTTCAGTCGGATGTATTGCAATGTAAAAATGTGCAGTTATAATAGAGTTATAAGGAAAAAACGAATTATTTTAACTATCAATTTAACGCAAATACAATCAGCAAAGGAGAAGAAAAAATGATACAGCAGAACGTATTAGACAAATTCAAGGAGCTTTTTGGAGCAGATGGGGATATCAGAGTATATTTTGCTCCGGGACGTGTAAATCTGATCGGTGAGCATACTGACTACAATGGAGGACATGTGTTCCCATGTGCACTGACCATCGGTACATATATGGCAGCAAGAAAGCGCGACGACAGGAAGCTTCGTTTCTACTCTATGAATTTTGACAATCTGGGTGTGGTTGAGTCATCACTTGATGAGTTTACACCTGATCCAAACGGACTTTGGACAAACTATCCAATGGGTGTTATGTGGGCCTTCGAGGGACGCGGAATGAAGCTTGAAAGCGGTCTTGATATTGTTTTATTCGGAAATATTCCAAACGGCTCAGGACTTTCTTCATCAGCATCTCTTGAGGTGGTTACAGGATATATGTTAAAGGATATTTACGGCTTTGACGTGACAAATCAGGATCTGGCACTTATCGGTCAGTATTCAGAGAACAACTACAACGGCTGTAATTGCGGTATCATGGATCAGTTTGCATCTGCAATGGGCAAAAAGGACAATGCAATTTTCCTTGACTGCAATACTCTTGATTTCGAGTATGCGCCAATTGTTTTGGACGGTGCAAAGATCGTGGTTACAAACAGCATGGTTAAGCACAGCCTTGTAACAAGTGCTTACAATGACAGAAGAAATGAGAGTGCACAGGCACTTAAGGATTTACAGACAGTATGTGACATCAAGACTCTCGGTGACCTGACAGATGAAGAGTTCGAGGCTCATAAGGATGCGATTAAGGATGAGGTTGCACGTAAGAGAGGCAAGCATGCGGTTTATGAGAACCAGCGTACAATCAAGGCTGTTAAGGCATTAAAGGAAAATGATATCGAGACATTTGGAAAGCTTATGAATGCTTCACATGTATCACTTCGTGATGATTATGAGACATCATGTCCTGAGGTTGACGTACTTGTTGATGAGGCATGGAAGATTCCGGGTGTTATCGGATCACGAATCACAGGAGGCGGCTTTGGCGGCTGTACAGTCAGCATAGTAAAGGACGAGGCTGTTGATCAGTTTAAGGCAAACCTGACAAAGGCCTATGAAGAGAAGGTTGGAAAGACACCTGAGTTTTATGTTGTTTCAATCGGAGACGGACCTAGCCGTCTGGCATAAAATTAGCAATATGAAATAACAGTAACGGATAAACAGGTTTTTCCAGACAATGATTAAGGAGCATGACATGATTCAGGAGAGAATATTAGAATTAGTAAAATATGGTCTTACAACAGGACTTGTTGACCCTGCTGATGAGGTATACACAGTAAACAGACTTCTCGAGGTACTCGGAGTGGACGATATCGAGGATGAGACATTTGAAAAGATAGAGGCTCAGCCTGCATGGACACAGGAAGAGGCAGAGGAGAAGCTTGAGGGTATACTCGAGGATATGATGACATACGCATATGACAATGGCATCATGAAAGAAAACAGCATTGTATACAAGGATCTTTTTGATACAAAGCTGATGGGTTGCCTTGTAAATGCACCAAGCGTGATCAGAGCTCGCTTTAAGGATTTATACGACAATGAGTCTTCACTTGCGGCAACCGATTATTTTTACAAATTAAGCTGTGACAGTAATTATATCAGAAGACAGCGCATAAAGAAGGATATGAAATGGACCACAGACACAGAGTATGGCACACTTGATGTGACAATCAATCTCTCAAAGCCTGAGAAGGATCCAAAGGCAATTGCTGCCGCTAAAAATGCTAAGCAGAGCGCATATCCAAAGTGCCAGCTTTGTAAGGAAAATGAGGGCTATGCAGGCCGCGTAAACCATCCTGCAAGAGAAAACCACAGAATTATCCCTGTTACAATAAACAACAGCCAGTGGTTTTTCCAGTACTCACCATATGTATACTACAATGAGCACTGTATCGTGTTCAATTCAAAGCATACACCGATGAAAATCGAGCGTGCCACATTTGGAAAGCTGCTTGATTTTGTGACACAGTTTCCACATTATTTTGTAGGCTCAAATGCAGATCTGCCAATCGTTGGAGGCTCTATCTTAAGTCACGACCATTTCCAGGGCGGACACTATACTTTCGCTATGGCAAAGGCTCCGATAGAGAAAGAAATCACATTCAAGGGCTACGAGGATGTCGAGGCAGGTATCGTAAAATGGCCTATGTCTGTTATCAGAATCAAGTCAGCAGACAAAGATAAGCTTATTGACCTTGCAGATAAGATTCTTCTTGCATGGAGAGGCTACACAGATGAAGAAGCATTTATTTTTGCAGAGACAGATGGAGAGCCACACAACACTATCACACCTATAGCAAGACGTCGTGACGGAGACTATGAGCTTGACCTTGTGCTCAGAAACAACATCACCACAGAGGAGCATCCGCTTGGCGTATATCATCCGCATGCCCATCTTCATCACATCAAGAAGGAGAATATCGGACTTATCGAGGTAATGGGACTTGCAGTGCTTCCGGCCAGATTAAAGGGTGAGATGGCAGAGCTTAGGGATGCAATCCTTACAGGAAAGGATCTGCATTCGACTGAGACTCTTGCATCACATGCTGACTGGGCTCTTAAGTTTATGTCTAAGTATGATAAGATTGATGAGTCTAATATTGATGGTATTATCAATGAGGAGATTGGACTTGTATTTAAAGAAGTGCTTGAGTGTGCCGGAGTGTACAAGTGCACTGATGAGGGACGTGCAGCGTTCCAAAAATTTATAGATGCGGTAAACTTATAATATTTTCTTTTTATAATACGGAAAGCACCGGCGAACCATACTATATATTTCGCAAGTACTACGCAGCTAAGAAGCAGTAAGAATTATGATTTAGTGTGTTTAGACCATGACACAACCGGCTTTTATGCGCCGTCCATGGCGCATAACGCCTTGCCCCAGCGTCCATGCTGGGGCATTGTTGTATATGGACATAATTCTAACTGCGTCTAAGCTGTTTCGTAAAGCTCAATATATAGTATGATTCGCCGGTGCTTTCCTCGGCTGTGAGATAAACTGATTTTTAAAGGACATGTTAAAGCCATTATTGTTAATGACTTTTTACTAAAGATGTGTCATTAGGATGATATTACCGTTTTTGTAGCTTGTGAAGGCTGTGGATGAATGCAGGCACCAGGAAGGCATCTGCGAATATCCATGCGAGTGGGCTTGCAAAGCAGGCGGCAGAAAAGCCGAATATCGGTACAAATACAAGTCCGATGAGCGAACGCGCAATCATTTCTGCTACTCCTGCAAACATTGCAAAACCTGAAAAGCCCATGCCCTGTATGGTGAAACGGACTGTGTTTACCAAAACGAGCGGGATGTAGAAAAATGCATTTGTCAGCAGAAACTGATGAGCCTGTGCGACAACCTCTGTTTCGCTTGGTGATACAAACAGGTAAATCAGATAGTTGGCTATAAACAGCAGTGCCACAAAAATCAAAACCGAATAGATCGATCCTATAACTGAGGCTGAAATAAGCCCCTTCTTTACACGTTCAAATTTGGCTGCGCCGACATTTTGTCCACTGTAGGTGGCCATTGTGGAGCCGAGTGCGTCAAATGGACACATCATAAACATTGACAGACGGCTTGCAGCGGTCATTGAGGCAACTGCGATGGAGCCTAAGCCATTTACGGCAGTCTGCAGTATGACGCTGCCTATAGCGGTTATCGAATACTGAAAGCCCATAGGAAGTCCCATGACCATCAGATTTCTGACATATGAAGAGTCAAGCTCCAAATCTTCTCTGGATACATGTAACAGAGGTACCTTTTTTGCTATGTAAATGATGCACAGCAATCCTGATATACCCTGTGACAGTACGGTTGCAAATGCTGCTCCAAACACTCCCATGTTAAATACCAGAATGAAAAGTAAATCAAGACCGATATTTAGAACAGCCGCGATTATAAGGAAAATAACCGGTATGACCGAGTTGCCGAGAGATCTCAGATATCCTGATAGCAGATTGTACAGTATTGTGGCAGGAATGCCTGCAAATATGACAATCAGATACTGGTAGGCAAGATTGTAAATGTCGCTTGGCGTATTCATCCAGGTCAGAATGTGACCGCAGAGAAGTACAGTGAGTGCCGTCATGATTATCGCGATGATTACAGAGACAATCCCTGCATTTCCAACATATTTTTTAAGTCCTTTTTCATCCTTGGCACCAAAGCGCTGTGCTATTGGAAGCGAAAAGCCGGCACACACGCCCTGACAGAAGCCGATGATGAGAAAGCAGATGCTTCCGGTAGAGCCGACTGCGGCTAAGGCCGAAACACTTAGAAAACGGCCGACGATTATAGTATCCATAAGGCTGTAAACCTGCTGAAAAAGCATTCCGAGAAGCAACGGAAGGGAAAAGCCCAGAATGAGCCCGGTAGGAGAACCTACAGTGAGATCCTTTGAATTATTTTTAGTCATTATTTATAATCCCCCTTGATTAAAAATAGATAAAAATATATATAAAAAATAGTGATTAAGTGTAATATACAACCTTTACAAACATAAGTAAATGAGGTAAAGTTAAATTGTTAGCATTTTTTTGGGTGCATATTTTAAAGTGAATAAAAACGCTGATTTTATGTTTGATATCATGTTTTTTTGAGAAGAAAATTGAATAATCAGTAAATATGTATGGGCTGACATATAATTAAATTTGGAGGAAAAGAATGAGAGACTGGGAAAATAACATTCGAAGGGTTGTACCTTATACACCGGGAGAACAGCCAAAGAATACCTGTGTTATTAAGTTAAATACAAATGAGAATCCCTATCCGCCTGCACCGGGAGTGAAGGAGGTTTTAAGTAATTTCAATACAGATGATTTAAGACTGTATCCTGACCCAAGGGTTGATAAGCTGGTAAATGCAATTGCGGATTTCTATAAGATAGACAGCTCGAAGGTGTTTGTCGGAGTTGGCTCTGATGATGTACTTGCCATGATTTTCATGACATTTTTCAATTCAAAAAAGCCGATACTGTTTCCTGATATTACATATTCATTTTATGATGTGTGGGCAGATATGCTTCGAATCCCTTATGAGCAGCTTCCATTGTCAGATGATTTTTCAATAGTAGCGTCAGATTACTATAAGGCAAACGGCGGAGTAGTATTTCCAAACCCTAATGCTCCGACAGGAAAGCTCATGCCTCTTGATGAGATAGAGGATATAATAGAGCACAATCAGGATGTAATTGTCGTGGTAGATGAGGCATATGTAGATTTTGGCGGGGAGAGTGCGCTTCCGCTCATTGACAAATATGATAATGTCATTGTGGTACAGACATTCTCAAAATCACGCTCGCTGGCAGGTTCAAGAGTTGGTTTTGCCATGGCAAGTCCTGTGCTTATCAAGTATCTGAATGATGTGAAATATTCGTTCAACTCATATACAATGGACAGAATCACAATCGAAGCAGCTACAGCAGCTGTAAAAGACAGAGCATACTTTGAAGAGACCACAGCAAAGGTCATAAAGACACGTGAGTGGACAAAGAAAGAGCTTAAGAGGCTTGGCTTTACATTCTGTGACTCAAAGAGCAACTTTATATTTGCAAAGCCTGCAAATGTTTCTGCAACAAAGCTTTTTGAGGACCTTAAGGCAGACAATATATTTGTCAGACATTTCAGCTCACCTGAGCGAATCAACGACTATCTGCGCATATCCATAGGAACTGATGAGCAGATGCATACACTAATTGAATTTTTGGAGAATTATTCATGTTAAAAAAATATATTTACATCTTTTTAATTTCAATGGTACCACTTATTGAACTCAGAGGAGCGGTTCCGGTTTCACAGGTGATGGGGCTGCCGATAGTGCCATCATTTATCGTTTGTATCATTGCAAATATGCTTCCGGTACCAATTATTTATCTTTTTGCAAGAAAGGTTCTCATCTGGGGAGCAGACAAACCAATCATTGGAAGGTTCTTCAGCTTCTGCCTTGAAAAAGGAGAGAAGGGCGGCAAGAAGCTTCAGGCAAAGGCCGGAAGAGGTCTGTTTGTTGCACTTTTACTTTTCGTAGGTATCCCACTTCCGGGAACAGGTGCATGGACAGGAACACTTGCTGCAAGTATCCTTGATATGGATTTCAAGTCAACAGTTGTCGCTGTCATGCTTGGAGTACTGCTTGCCGGCATGATTATGATGTTAGTAAGTCTGGCGGGCGTGTCTATATTCCTGTAGAATTTATGGGGAGCTTTCTTCGTCCTTTGTTAAACAGTACAAATCCGACCACCAGTGAAACAATTGTAACAGCAATCACAATCACAAAGACCACTACACTATTACCGGGATCAGGGAAAAATCCTGAGAGTGTGCCCCAAAGGTTGAAAAGCAGATGCAGCCCCATAGAGTAGTAAATAGAGCCACCGCGTTCGCACACATATCCGAGCACGATGCCAAGTGCAAAGGCATATATGCCCTGAATCCAGTTGAGATGGAACAGTCCGAAAAGTGCAGCCTGCATCAGATTGGCAAGAGCAAATGGCAAAGCCTTTCTGGCACAGCGCATGGTCACACCGCGGAATATAAGCTCCTCACAGATTGGCGCCAGTATTACAGAATAAAGTACTGTTACAAAGGTGATATCTGTGATGCCGGATGTCTCAAAAAGCTTATTGTACTGCTGCAGCCAGTCTGGACGGATGTAGCCGGTTAAGCTTGCGATGAAATTGGCAGCAAACTGTGTACCCGGCACGAGTATGACGATTGCCACAATCATCATGGGATTGAAGGTTTTCTTAGGGGATGGAAGAAAATTACCTTCGTATCTGGCATAGTACCACATGCCAAAAATCGCAATGGTAATGAGTGCATAGATGACCATAATCATCATGTTAAAATTTACAGAGGTAAATGTCTTTTCAAGGCGGTCCGATACGTTTGCAGACGGAAAAGCAAGCTTTCCGACAAAACCCTGTCCAAACACTCCCATGCCCATCATAAAGAATAAGGCGATAGTCTGAATTGCCTCAACTGCAAGCAGTGGGACAAATGTGTAAAAGAAATATCCTACTTTTTTCATTTTCAATTTACTCCATTCTGATTTATTAGGCGATAGTAACACTAGTATAACATATCATAATTTAATTGCAAGAAAGCTGTTTACTTTAAAACTTTAATATGTTAAAATTAAATGTAAATAAATCGCATGAAAAAGGAGAACACGATGAGCAAGAATCTTAAAACAGAAGCAGTAGACCATTTGTTTGATGCTATTTTGTGTCTCAAGGATAGAGCAGAGTGTTATACATTTTTTGAGGATGTTTGTACTGTAAATGAGCTTTTTTCTCTATCACAGAGATTTGAAGTGGCAAAGATGCTTAGAGAGCAGAAGACATATCTTGATATAGCAGAAAAGACCGGGGCTTCCACAGCCACAATCAGCCGTGTGAACAGATCCTTAAACTACGGCAACGATGGATATGATATGGTTTTTTCACGCATGGAGGATGGCTCTGACAAAGAGGATTAGTTTATCATAGGGGAAAGAAAAACAGGCTCGTTAATTTGAGCCTGTTTTTTTAGAAGCCTCTTTTTCTTCATTTAGATCGTCAATCATGCGCTCAATCAGCATTTTCTTGATGTAGACATCAAAGCTCAGCATGCAGATAAAGCTGAATGTGTGAAGAAATTTCTGATCCTCATCAGGAAAATCCTCAAATGTCTCACCGGCAATCTTGTATTTCTTGCCGAGATCCTTTAAGAGCTTCTGCGATTCCTCCGCCTCTAAGCTGAAAACCTCAGTATAGACATCCTGCATCGTAAATCCGTCATCATTGCCGAAATACTTCTCGGTAAGCGGATTAAGAATCGAGCGGATATCGTTGATGCTCAATATATTTTTGAAATAATATATAAAAAGCAGTGTGAGCACATGCTCCTTAGAATACTTTTTCTTGTCCGGAGAAGGGAGTAGATTGTTTTTTGCATAGTTGTTTATCATTGTCTTTGTAAGGATTTTGTCGCTTTCATAGCGCTTTGATGCAGCGAGCTGCTCGTCCATGAAGGTTGTGACCTGATCCATGTACAAATCAATGTTTGGGATATCCTCCGGCTTTATGTAATCTATTGATTTAAGCTGTTTTAATAATTCTGATAAAAAATCTTTAACGTCATTCTCCATATCATCACCTCAGACTTTTATTATATAGTATTGAAAACTATATGACAAGTTTTTTTTGAATTTTCTCATATTGGGTTGTACAAAACATATGTTTGTGGTATGCTGTAGATAAATTATTTTTGTATTTATGGTTTGTGTGCCTGTAATAAGACTGGAGAATTGAGAGGAAAACAGATGAACTTAGATATGTTGAATGAACAGCAAAGGGAAGCCGTTTTGACCACAGAGGGACCGCTTCTTATTTTAGCGGGGGCAGGCAGTGGCAAGACCAGAGTTCTTACATACAGGACTGCCTACCTGATAGATGAGTGTGGCGTCAATCCTTACAATATCATGGCAATCACCTTTACAAACAAGGCTGCGGGAGAGATGCGTGAGCGAATTGATGATATGGTGGTCTATGGTTCGGAAAGCATATGGGTTTCTACATTCCATTCGACATGTGTGCGTATATTGCGTAGGTATATTGACAGGCTGGGATATGACACGAATTTTACCATATATGATGCTGACGACCAGAAGGCTCTGATGAAGGACATCTGCAAGCGTCTTGAGATAGATACCAAGATGTATAAGGAAAAGATGTTCTTAAATGTCATTTCATCTGCAAAGGATGAGATGATTGATCCGATAGAGTTTGAAAACCGCTTCACGGGGGACTTTGTGAAGCGTAAGCAGGCACTTGTATACAAGGAGTATCAGAATGCCCTAAAGCAGAATAACGCACTCGATTTTGATGATCTGCTTGTGAAGACAGTAGAGCTTTTCAAGCTGGATAAGGAGGTGCTTGATTACTATCAGGAGCGCTTCAGATATATCATGGTGGATGAGTATCAGGACACCAACACCGTGCAGTTTGAGCTTATCAGACTGCTTGCCATGAAGTATAAGAATCTGTGTGTGGTTGGTGATGATGACCAGTCCATTTACAAGTTCAGAGGTGCCAATATCTACAATATCTTAAACTTTGAGAAGCATTTTGACGATGCAAAGGTCATAAAGCTCGAGCAGAATTACAGGTCTACCCAGAATATCCTCGATGCCGCAAACAGCGTCATTTCCAACAATGTGGGCAGAAAGGATAAGCGCCTTTGGACCGACAACGGAGCCGGAGACAGGATTACCTTTGAACAGCTTGAGAGCGGCTTTGAGGAAGCAGATTATGTGGCGCGCTCGATAGCAAGGCTCGTGAGAAAGGGTGAGGCGCGCTATAAGGACTGTGCTGTGCTTTACCGAACCAACGCGCAGTCGCGTCTTTTCGAGGAGAAATTTATTGCAGCCAACATCCCATACAAGATTGTCGGCGGCGTGAATTTCTATGCCAGAAAAGAAATAAAGGATATCCTTGCATATTTAAAGACTATTGACAATGGACATGATGATCTTGCGGTAAAGCGAATCATAAATGTGCCAAAGCGCGGCATCGGAGTCACAAGCATCAATAAGGTGACGGACTATGCCCTTGAGAAGGGGATAGATTTCTATACGGCATTGCGCTATGTCGATGAGGTGTCTGGCATGGCGAGGTCAGCAGGCAAGATAAAGCCGTTTGTGATGTTTATACAGTCGCTTCGCGCGAGAGCCGAGATGGATTCGGTTTCGCAGCTCATACAGGCCATTATCGATGAGACCGGCTATGTCGATGAGCTGAAGGCCGAGGGCACGGATGAAGCAGAGCAGCGTATTGAGAATATTGATGAGCTTATAAACAAGGCTGTTGATTATGAGCAGGGTGAGGAGAATCCTACTCTCAGTGGCTTTTTGGAGGAAGTGGCGCTTGTAGCTGATATAGACGGTCTTGACGAAAACAGCGACTATGTGGTTCTTATGACTCTGCACAGTGCTAAGGGTCTTGAATTTCCGAATGTGTATCTGGCGGGCATGGAGGATGGACTTTTCCCAAGCTATATGTCAATCACGAGTGATGATGCGACAAGCGAGATAGAGGAGGAAAGGCGTCTTGCTTATGTTGGTATCACGAGGGCCAAGGAGCATCTGACCATCACATCGGCGCGTATGCGCATGGTGCGTGGAGAGACACAGTTCAACAAGGTATCGCGATTTGTGAAGGAGATACCGCGTGAGCTTATGGCAGGCGAGGTCTATGAGCCAAAGCGCCGTGACGACGACCTTGAAAGAAATTCACAGAGCACCTACAGAAAGGCTAAGGAGGCCTTCAAAAAGACACCTACATACGGCACGGAGTATGCGACCACCTTTAATACACAGCGCACAAGGACACCTGTCTACACTCCTGTGAGCAATCAGAAGTCATTTGCCAGTGCCAATACCACCGGAGGACTTTCATATAAGGTAGGAGACAGGGTATCACACATCAAGTTTGGTGCGGGAGAGGTCATGGCAATTGTAGAAGGCGGCAGGGATTATGAGGTCACTGTGGACTTTGACAAGGCCGGTACCAAAAAAATGTTTGCTTCATTTGCCAAATTGAAAAAAATTGACTAAAAATATTGTAATTTTTATAGGAAAATTGGATATAATATGCTATAATGGATTTAACAAATAGCATTTGACAATTACTTTTGGAAAAGGAGCGGATTGAATTATGAGTAAAGTTGAAGAATTATTAAAGGACAACAAGCTTACAGAGAAGCTCAGCATGGCAAAGCTTAATGACCTTCTCAAAAAAGAAGAGGAAGACAAGAAGCCTTCCAAGGCTGTTATCATATTTGCCATCATTGGTGTATTAGTTGCAGTTGCAGCAGCGGCATATGGTATCTACAGATTTTTCACACCGGATTATTTAGATGATTTCGATGATGAGTATGATGATGAATTCGATGATGATTTCTTCGAGGATGAAGACGATGATGATGCTGAAGAGGAAAAAGAGGCACCAAAGACTAAAGAAGAGAAATAGTCGTTTTTAGATAATGGGGGCTACATATGTAGTCCTCATTTTTCTTTATGTGTGAAGCAAGGCATTTGCAGTCGCTCATACAAAGGAATAATAAAGTATAAAGAGAGATAAGAATTACATGAAAAAAGGATTTAGAGGAACAGGAACCGTAGAAAGAGTAGACTTCCCAAACAAGGGAATAGCCGTTACAGATGACGGCGACAGAGTAATTGTGAAAAATACAATTCCGGGACAGAAGGTGGAATTTGTTGTAAATAAAGTAAAGCATCAAAGGGCAGAGGGCAGACTCATGGAGGTAATTGAGAAATCGCCTCTGGAGACAGAAGAGCCATGCCCTCACTTTGGAATGTGCGGGGGATGTACATATCAGACAGTGCCTTACGAAAAGCAGCTAGATATGAAGCTTACCCAGGTGAAAAAGCTCATTTCGGATGCCATCGGCACTGAAAAAGAGTCAGGATATGAGTTTATAGGGATACATGGAAGTCCGAAAAAGAGTGAATACAGAAACAAGATGGAATTTTCCTTCGGTGATGAGTACAAGGATGGTCCTCTCGCGCTTGGCATGCACAAAAGAGGAAGCTTTTATGACCTTGTGACAGTATCAGACTGTCAGATAGTGGATGAGGATTTCAGGACAATATTAAAGGCAACACTTGATTATTTTTCAAAAAACAATATCCCATATTTCCACAGAGCAACACACAAAGGCTATCTGAGGCATCTGCTTGTCAGAAAGGCAACAAAAACCGGTGAAATCATAGTCGACCTTGTCACTAGCACACAGACAGAGGGCTTCAACGAGGAGGAGCTGCTAGCAGGCTTTAGATATGCGCTTTTGACCAGGCAATATGACGGCAGATTCAAGGGCGTTTTACACACAAAAAATGACAGCGTGGCAGATGTGGTCAAAAACGAGGGCACAGAGGTGCTCTACGGAGATTCATATTTCTACGAGGAGCTCTTAGGTCTGAAATTCAAAATCACACCATTCTCATTTTTCCAGACCAACTCACTAGGAGCGGAGGTGCTCTATGAGACAGCGAGAGAGTTTATCCTGGGAGATGACAAGGATTCGCTAAACGGTAAAACAGTCTACGACCTCTACAGCGGAACCGGCACCATCGCGCAGCTTATGGCACCGGTGTGTAAGGAAGTAGTAGGTGTCGAAATAGTTGAGGAGGCAGTTTGCGCAGCAAAGGAAAATGCAGCTCTTAATGGTCTTGATAACTGTAAATTTATCGCAGGTGATGTTCTCAAGGTGCTTGATGAGATAGAGGAAAAACCGGATTATATAATTCTTGATCCACCACGAGACGGTATCCATCCGAAGGCTATCGGGAAAATCATAGAGTATGGTGTTGAGAATATGGTTTACATTTCATGTAAACCAACAAGCCTGGCAAGGGATTTGCAGATATTTATGGCCAGAGGGTATAGAGTGGAGAAGATATGCTGCGTGGATATGTTTCCGAATACTTATCATGTGGAAACAGTTGTCAAATTATCCCTCAAAAAAGATACCCCCTAAGATTGAGGTTACAATGGAGCCTGAGGAAGAGAGTAATTATACCCCACAAGAAAAGGCTACTTATTCAAAGATTAAGGAATATGTGAAGGACAAGTATGGTGTGAATGTGCACACTTCTTATATTGCACAGGTGAAGAGGATGTGTGGTCTGGATATGGGCGAGAATTATAATAAGTCCAAGAAAGAGAATCCAGAAGTGAAGCAATGTCCGCAGGAAAAGGTGGAGTATATTAAGGCTGCGTTAAAGCATTTCAATTTGATTTAATGGAGGTGCGAGATTATGAGTAATATTAAAAAGTTTCCAATTACTTTTACACAAAGACAGAAAAATGAAAGAGGCAAGACTTCTGTAAGTTGTCAGGTTTCTGATAGATGGTTAAGGTTTTCAGAAGAATCTACAAAGTTAGAAGGTGGAGAATTTATTTCATTAGATGTAATGACGCTTGGAAGCGATGAAAAAGAGAAGAAGATTTGTGAGTTAGTAGTTACAAGAGAAGAGTTGGTAGAAGCATTAAGTAACATTAAATGCAAGCAGTGATGTTTTTAAAGTAGGTGCTATGAGCGTAATATTTGGTATAAAGGAGAAAGAGGTAATAATTGTCGCAGGAGATAGGCGTGCTTCGGCTATTGATGGGGCGTTTATCTCAGATGAAATGCAGAAAGTTGTTGCTATTAATGATTGGTTATGTATGGCATCAGCAGGAAGTGTGGCAATAGAAAAAGCGATTATTAAGGATATAGAGGCATCTGGGAATAAAGATAACATACTTGTGGAAGATTTAATATATATCATTGAGTCTTTCTATGCAAAAGTGGTTGAAAAACAGTGTGATTCGATATACAATTTACCATTTTATTGTCTGATAGCAGGAAAAGGAAGAGATGGAAAGGGATATTTGTATAATGCAGGGAGATTTAAAAATGGTTTTGACTATAAAGAGGTTCCAATGGCATTATATCCACCAGCAGACGCAAAGGTAGATTGTAATCAGATTTTTGTAAAGAACTATAAACTACATCATGAAGATTTTTGTAAAAGAACAGTTTGTGAGATTTCTAAAATAAGTAATATTGTAAGTTCTGTAGGAAATGAATGGGTATACAATATTGTTTTAGGGAAAGGAGAACTTATCGAATTTTAATAGTAGAAGAATCAAAACTTACAAGTATTGACAATGCTTTGCACATGACGATTAATTAGGGGCTGATGTGGTGTCATTTCTTATATTTATAGGGATTTGAGAGGAAGGTTGGAATATACCTTCTTTTTTGAACTTATTTTTTAATGAGGTGGTGCCGAAAAGTGTACATTTAGGAACTAGATAAAAACGATTGGTAAACAGTACCAAAAAGTAGGGACTTCCTGTTATGGGAGGTCTCATTTTTTATGTAAACATTTCAGGACTAAGGAAGGAGCAAATAATCATGAAGAGATATGGTTATCACAGAACAAGTACAAGAGAACAGCATTTAGACAGAGGTATCAAGGAGATTACAGCTTATTGCGAGCAGAACAATCTGGAACTGGAAAAAATTTTTACTGACCAGCAGACAGGAAAGAATTTTAATCGTCCAAGATATCAGGTATTAAAAGAGGATGTATTAAGAGCAGGTGACGAGTTGATTATTAATCTGGAAAGAGACATTGATGCTATATATGATGATGACAAGTATGCTGAACGTAAAAGACAGGATATGAATAACCGCCTTAACAAAATTTATGAGGAAATCTATGATATTGAGGATAGGATAACAGATTCTGAAAAGAAGAAGGAAGCTGCACAGCAGGATGTTCTTACCAAGGAAAATGTGCTGACTTGAAAAAGTAAATTCCAGTGCAAGAGTGGCCTCATTGGGCGGTGGAATTTAGAAATTCATTTTAGGAGATATTTTTATGTATACAATCCGATTGAAAAATTGTCTTTGAAAGGGTACAATTATAATGTATGTATAGTGCAGTTGAAAATGATACACAGTGTGTTCCGGTTTGTAATAGGTGGCGTTTAAAAGCCGAATACCATGTGGAAAGGAGTGGAAATAGTATGTCTAGAGGAAGAATACTGGAGCTAAAAAATAATTATGGAATAATTGATACAGACGCATATAAAGTTGAACATGAATGGATACCGTATAGAATAGAAAAATCTATGTTGGAAGAAAAAGAAGGAAAACAATATATTAAATACACAGATGAGGTTGAGTTTTCCTTAAGTCAAAGTCAGGGAGTAAGAGACCGAGATATTAAAGAAGCCACAGATATTAGGTTTATAGGAGATGAATGGAAATATCAAGAACGAATTATTGAGAATAATGCCATTCAAAATATTAGAAAAAGGTTAAGTGAATACAATTTCTATTATCCGGTATTGGATGATAAGGAATTTGTCGATTGGCTTGAAGGTAATAACTTTCAACCAAGAATGTTGGAATACTTATCGCCGGGAATATTTACTTGCAAAGAAATCATAAAAATGCAAGCAGGAAAGCATATTGACCTTGATTGTATTGATGCTAAGTTTAAAATAGGTTTGCTTTTTGTAATAGATAGAATAGATATTGAGTTTAGGAAAAACATTTTGTCATGGATTACTGGCATAGAAAATGCTTATAAAACATATTTCAATAGAATAAGGATTGCTGATGACGGACATGATGTAGGAGCAGAAGTAATATCAGAATGGGTAGCCAAGAAACCTAAAATTTCGAAGTTGATTAAGCGGGCAAGAGATAAAAGAAGCTACAGGGGCAGCTCGGATGAGTTTGACTACTTAACGGATGAGAATGCTGTGCCATTGTTGGATTTGATGGAACAGTTAGAGTTAAACGAGTTGTCAGAACTTATAACTATTTTTTATGATGTTTATTCTAGGAAAGACAGCATTCCAGATATTTTACATAAAATGAAAGAATGTATAGGATTTATCAATGATTTGTGCGCCATAAGGAATGCAGCAGCTCATGGACGGTCAATTCTGCCTACATTTATGGATCCTGATTATAACGGAAATTGGGATTTAGAATTTGATAATGTTGAAGGAAGATGTAGTGTGGAAAAGTGGATACTGTATGATTTACTAAAGAAGAAGTGGGAGAGAATGAGACTTGGAGATTACTCCAAGCAAATAGTAAATACTTTATATGGAAATCCGCTTCGTAGAGCGTGGATAGAGCTTAATTATATATACTTCTACATAATTCGGGAAATAGAGAAAATGAGTTTCAAATTATTTGTGACCGAGGCAGAATGGTTTCTTAGCAAGGAAGAAGATATAAGGCAACAAATGAGCGGTGTTAATTTGTGCAGTTTAAGACTTTCTGATATGGGAAATACAACTTTGGGCGTTACAGCACCGCCTTATGATGAGATAGCACAAGAGGCTTTTTCTGTATGGGAATTGTTTGAAGGTAAATATAGATAATACAAAAATCGAGACTATGAAGAAAAGTCTGTAAATAATAATCTTCTATGATAATGATTGAGCTGGAAGCACTAAATTGGAGCTTCTAGCTTTTGTTTTATATATACGACATGATTTCTGGCATGTCAAGAGCAGACGCCAAAAACGTCCGTCTCATCATGCATACAGATTCTGTTATTCTGGGAGTCTTCCCTCATACATAATGCTAAGTTCACCGTAGACCAGTCCCCAGTTCCGAATGCTCATAGTCCATTTTTTAGTGGCTTCAAAAGTTGCCAGATACAGAGCTTTCAGGAGTGCTGTATCACTTGGAAATACGCTTCTCTGACGGTTGAGCTTACGGTAGGTAGAATTCAAACTTTCGATTGCATTAGTCGTGTAAATAACTTTTCTGACATCCGGTGAGAACTTGAAAATCGGCGTTATTGCATCCCAGTTATCATACCAGCGTTTCATGGAATTCGGGTATTTTTTGTCATCTCTTAACCTTGCCCATTCCCACCCCTCCGGCACCTCAAACGGTTTTTTTAGTGGCATTAATAGTTTATGTGTTTCTGATTCATGGTGTCATCTTCATTTTCAAGCAGGTGTATAGCTTTTTCATGTTTCTTTACAGCCACATCATAATCTTTTGCAGAGAATTTTGATGATGTACTTGAATCTGTGTTGTCATCAGTGGAAGAAACATTATCCAAAGATGACAGTACAGAAAAATTGAAGCGTATTGAGAAAGAGATTTCCTCTCTTGAAAAGAAGAGAAAGAAATTGACTGATATGTATCTGGATGATAAAATTTCTAAAGAAGCCTATGACGATAAATACAGTGAGCTAGGAAATAAACTGGACAAATGCGAGGAAGAGAGAGCAATATTCTCTGACTGTGCATTATCACAGAAAAACATTGCAGATAAGATAAAGGCTATCAGAGCCAAGCTAAAGAACGCTGATGTTCTTGACCAATTTGACAGAGTGGTATTTGAAAGCCTGGTCGAGAAGGTTATAGTTGGAGAGCAGGCAGATGATGGTACAGTTGATCCATATAAGCTGACCTTCGTATAAAAGGGCATGGATGAAAGAAGCATACCGGATGCGAGAGACAGATATATGAATCTTCATAAAGCAGTTTAGTCGATTAAAAATTGAGGTGACAAGATGAAAGACAACAAGCGTGAAATTAGCATTGTTCGTTCTTCAGCAGCAGAGTATCTTACATTTATAACTGCAACTGGAGAAGGAGATGTTAATGCTATATATTCTGATGAAAATGTATGGCTTACCCAGAAAATGATGGGGGTATTATATAATGTAGAGACAAATACGATTAATTATCATCTGAAAAAAATATTTATGGATAAAGAAGTAGATGAGAATTCAGTTATTCGAAAATTTCGAATAACTGCCGCTGATGGAAAAACATATAATACCAATCATTATAATCTGAGTGCAATCATTGCGGTAGGAAATAAAGTGGATTCTCCGAGAGCTATCCAGTTCAGAAAGTGGGCAAATCATATAATTGAGGAATTTGCAGTTAAAGGATTTGCTATGGATGATGAGAGATTAAAAAATTTTGGAACTGTTTTAACAAAAGATTATTTTAAGGAGCAGTTAGAAAGAGTACGGGAAATCCGCCTCTCAGAAAGACGATTTTATCAAAAAATAACAGATATATATGCAACAAGTATAGATTATGATGCACATTCTTTAACAACAAAAAAATTCTTCGCAAGAGTACAGAATCAGCTTCATTGGGCAATTCATGGAGAAACTGCTGCAGAAACAATTTATCATAGAGCAGATAGTGATAAGGAAAATATGGGGCTGACAACATGGAAGGATGCTCCAGATGGTAAAATTCAAAGGTTTGATGTGGTTATTGCTAAGAATTATCTGACAAAAGAAGAGTTATCTTCAATGGCAAGAATAGTCAATGCATACCTGGATTTAGCAGAGCTGAGGGCAGAGGAAGAAGTTCCGATGACTATGGAAGACTGGGCTGAACAGTTTGAAGGGATTTTAAGACTGAGTAAGAAAGAAATATTAACAAATGCAGGTAGTATATCTGCAAAGATAGCAGAAGAACATGCACTTACCGAGTTTGAAAAATATAGAGTAAAACAGGATAAGCTGTATCAAAGTGATTTTGACAAAATATTGATAGGAGAAGTTGTTGACAATGAAATAGATGATACTGAGGACAATAAAAACAACAAGGAGGAGCTTTGAAATGGGCGATAATCACGATTTGTTGAATGATAATAATATGTGTTCTTTTGAAGAACACGAGGCAGAAAATGTGTGTTTCAACAAAGATGCCGTTGCATATAGAGACAATAGTTGCACTACATCGGACAGATTTGTAAATTGGACTGCGACCTCGGAAACACATCAAAGGAAAAGTAATATTTTCATCATTCAACAGAATAAAATAAATGTGAAAGACCGTTCATTTTCAAGAAAAATTGAAAGTGAGTGGTCTTTTTTTATACCTCTAAAACGGATTTTTATTATGACGTTTTGAAGGGCTGATTCGATGTGTTCGAGAAAGGCGATATTATGGATCACACATAAAGGACAGTGAAAAAAATCTTGCCAGGCAGGTATCTTTTTGTTGAAAATTAAAGAGGAGCCGGATTGCTCCGACTCCTCCAAGTATGTGTCCGCAAACACATACCCCAATTGCTATCTATAATATACTATATACAAGTGAAATATGCAAGCATTATATGGCATTTTTCAAGATGCCCAGCCGAGAAAACAGATCGGGATGAATGGTAATAGCTGAAACATTCGGGTTTACGGATGCTTCGTATTCTCGTGTGATCTTTTCAAATTCTCGAATAAATGATTTAATCTCAGTTTTAGAAACTTTCAGTAATTTCAAGTAATAACAAATGAGAATAATATAGTCACCAATAGTTTTGAAATTTATGTAAGGCATTCCCATTTCTAAAATCAGACACTGCTTCATTGGTCTGGATGGATCCATTTTTTTGAAACGGGTATCGTATACTACATCATTATGGGCAATAGCATTTCTCAGATCCTTTAAGGCATATACATATTTATAAAGCAATTCCCGATAGGTATCACTGGATAGATTTATGCCGATTGAACGGGATACTTTTTCACGCATATCAATAGTCAGACAGGAAAGTAGATAACCAAAATCGCCCATAGTAAGAATTTCGAAAATTGCCCAAATTGGAACCTCATTATAGTTGACATTATTATAAAAATGGGTGATTTTAGGGTTCTCTTTGCGGTATGCAGCGGCTATGGCATTTTGTATGGAACCTTGGAGATTCAGTTTGTTATTTTGGTATTTCTTTTTTATATCTTCGCGAGTTCCAGCCGGAGCATTTTTGTAACTGCTGATTGCTTTATCATACATATCATAGACACTGCTTGAATCTATTTCTGTCATAATTGTGTTTAATGCAATATTTTTAAGGGCAGTTTCAATAAACATCATTTTTCCATATAAAAGAGACTTTAGTTTTGTGTCATATTGTATGGTTGCGTTGATCTCATTGTATGAGGTAAATGGAAGGCGGTTTGAGGATGATACAAAAAAGCGGTATCCCTTATAACCATGAAAATATCCGGTATTGATCAGTTGCTGCTTTTGAGAAGTCCCTGAGATGGAAATTCCGTTATTTCTAAGATGCCGCATTAAGGCATCAGTTGATTTATAGTCTGTTTTTGCCATAGTATCTCCTAAGTGTTTGTGGTAATAAATTAAGTATAATACATGGTGTCATTATTAACAAGCTACAAGATAGGATTATTCTTTTTCTTAAATTGTTCCTGCACCGGATCGGTTTGTGTCCGTCCGAGATACCGGTCAAGATTTTCCTGTTTCCGCATTAAATCCCGCACCTCTTTTTCACAGTTCTTGTAGGTTGCGGTCAGTTCTTTTTTCTGCGTTTCCAATCACTGATACTCGGCTCGCAGCTTATCCACATCGACATTATACACATATCCATATAAGATCTGCTTGCGCAGGAACGCAGACATACTCTTCATGCCGGATGCTTTGAATTTGGTGTTGAGGATGTACTGCTCATCATCGCTGAGATAAAATTGCACCGGATTGGTGCGGTTTCGATTTTCCATTTCTGCCACTTCCTTTCTCTCTTTTGGGTACAAAAAACCTGCTGTAAAATGTTCGATTTTTACAACAGTTCGTTTCAGGTTTTATTCAGTTTTGGGCGCAATCACCCACAGCAGATTGTAGCAAAAGCGGCAGGAAAGGTCAAGGTATTCCACAGGAAAATCGAAGAAAAAATAAAAGAGGGTTAGGGATACTTCCCTATGGAAATTCACACGCATATACGATAGGAAAGTGTGGGGAATTTCGCCTGTGTCATGACACAGGCAGTGCTTGCTAAGGTTGTTTTTGGCACTTCCTTAGGATGTGCCAGATGTTTTGTTATTTAGAATAAAAGTAAAATAAATACTTGACGTTCAAATCTTACAGATGTAAGATATTAGGAGGATATTATATACCGAAAAAAGAAATCATGATTGCTTTGACATAACTTTTGAAATGGAAAGAACAATTTTTT
>ERZ1034998.62-NODE-62-length-74067-cov-57.880925_pt1 | contig 74067 bp, 111 predicted proteins | sample MGYA00520621_ERZ1034998 | MGnify/ENA primary metagenome ERZ1034998 (study PRJEB33766, sample SAMN09781748) | gut metagenome | biome: gut microbiome | host: Homo sapiens | place: Madagascar | study: EMG produced TPA metagenomics assembly of the PRJNA485056 data set... | reverse complement strand
GACGGACAGGTGACATGGTCAGACCTCGGTATCTCGTGTGGGAAAACGTGGTCGGAGCCTTCAGCAGCAACAAAGGAAAAGACTTCGCGGCAGTGCTCGAAGAGATCATCAAAATCGTCGAGCCGGAAGCCCCCGGTGTTGAAGTGCCTGAAAAGGGCTGGCCTACCTGGGGGGATACCACGATGAAGTGGGAGGACGATGGAGCGTGGTGTGGCGAACTCACGACGCGCAATACTGGGGAGTGCCCCAACGTCGCCGTCGTATCTCGGTTGTCGCAGATTTTGGAGGAGACACCGCATCCGAAATACAATTTGACAGCGAAAGCCTGTCAGGGGATATTGCGGAGAGCGGAGCGGCGGGGGAAGGACCTGCCGAAACTGCTGAAGGAAGTTTTAATCCGGCAGTCGGAGATTGTCTAACGGCTTGGGATTGCCAAAGTAAGAGGATTTTTGACACGGACGGGAAATCTCCCACATTGCAAGGCGGCGTGGGTGGCGGCGTGAACAATCCGGCTATCTTTACGGCTATCCCCATCAACGACAAGGTTACACGCTGGCAGGGCGGCGGAGAGAGCCGCAACCACGACGGAAGCGGCAACGGTCTTGGCATCGGCAAAGAGGGCGACCCGTCTCCTACGTTGACAGCGGGAGACCGCCACGGCGTGATGTGCCTGACACCGTGGGAGGCACAAAGCGCACGGGTGTATGACCAAGATGGTGTATGGCATAGTCTAAACGCCAACGAAAACGGCGGTATGGCGCGGGATAGCGTGATGTGCTACGGGAGTAAGCCTGCGGAGGTTGCGCCGGTAGTATACAGCTTTGACAGTTTGTCCAGCAACTCCCCATTGCCGTAGTAAAAAAGCACTTTGGCGATGAAGAAGCGGGGAAGGAGGGAGACTTTGAAAAGTTTTTCGGAAGAAACAAGAAGGAAAATGTCTGAAAGCGCAAAGAAAAGATGCGCCGATCCGGCTTGGATTGAGGCTCAGAAAAACCGGGGGACAAAATTAGACCTAAATGCTGTGAAAGCAATGTATGAACGAGGCATGACTCAGACGGAAATAGCCGCAGAGTTACATACAACGCAAAAAATCGTTTTTAACTTTATGAGAAGGCACGGCATTAAGGCGCGCTCGGCGGCGAAAAGAGAGCAAACCCGCGAGAATAATGCTTACTGGAAAGGCGGAGCAAGAATTGAAAATGGGTATAAATGCATTTACATTCCGGGACATCACAAGGCAAGGTCAAACGGTTACGTTCGAGAACACGACTTGATTGCAGAAGAGATGATAGGCAGACCTTTGAGGTGGTTTGGCCCACGGGACAGCCGGAGCGAGGTTGTCCATCATATCAATGGAGACAAACTGGATAACAGGCCGGAAAATCTGCTCGTTGTATCTCCTCAACAGCATCGGGCCATACATAATGCGGTTACTAAAGAAATGGTTGACATAGCCCTACTGCAAAGAATACATGACCTTGAGACAGAAATTAAACAACTCGAACGGATACACGGAAAAGGCACGGCGCGGTGGGCAAGCGAGATCGAGCCGTTTCCTATCGCCGTGACGAAAAAGCATTTTCCGGAGGAGGAATGACATGACAAGAGATGAGATCGTGGCGGCGCTGCGGTGCTGCGCCAGTTTAGATGGCGAATTTGAGTGCAGCACAACCTGCCCGTTTTACAAAACGAGCGACGAACTGAGCGACTGCTGCACAAAGAAAAACACCGCCGCCGCGGACCTGATCGAGAACCAGCAGCGGCACATCGAGGCACTGATGAAAGCCAACGACAGCCTGAAGGACGCTATTGCGCGGCGGGACAAGCAGATAGAGGACATGAATCGGGGCATGGCACAGCTGGCAAAGGCTGTGGCGGTGAAGGAGGAGCAGACATGAGCCTTGAGGTTTGCCCGATGACGCTCAAGGAGGCGAACGCCTTTGTGGAGCAGCACCACCGACACCATAAGCCGGTGGTGGGACACAAGTTCTCCATCGGCTGCACGGACGGAAAGGAAATCGTGGGCGTTGCCATTGTGGGCAGACCAGTGGCGCGGCATCTGGACGACGGCTGGACGCTGGAGGTCAACCGGCTATGCACAGACGGCACCCACAACGCCTGTTCCATGCTGTACGCCGCCGCTTGGCGGGCGGCGCGGGCGATGGGCTATAAGCGGCTTGTGACCTACATACTGGACAGCGAAAGCGGCACGAGCCTGAAGGCCAGCGGGTGGAAATGTGTGGGACAGGCCGGTGGCCTGCGCTGGACGGGGAAGCGCCGCCCAGAGGTGGATTTATACCCGGCGCAGATGAAAATTCGATGGGAAAAGGAGGAAAAGGATGGACCGGCTGACGAAACATAGTAAGCAAACATCGCACGAAAACGGTATCTGTTGCACACATTTTTTTGGTTTTGAATGCCTCAGAGTTGGCGGGAACTGCGCCATGAATTGCAAGTGGGAAGAAGCGGCGTGGAGCCGCCTTGCCGCCTACGAGAACACCGGCTACGCGCCGGAGGAGATCGCAAAGCTGCAAGCCTCCTTGATAATGCGCAATGATGAGTTACTGAAAACGCGGGAAGAACTCAAGGAGCACTACGATAGAATTGTTGGACTGAAGGACGCGCTCAACAGTGGGCTGAGAGCCGAAAACGCGGCGCTGGCGGCAGACCGCAAGGCCCTCATCAACGAGCTATGCCAATACTGCGGGAAGTACAAACAGGCACACGAGGGCGCCTGTGACGGGTGCCGATGGAGGGAAATGTGATGGATGCTGTGAAGTTTATCGAGGAGCGCAACAGGATGTGCGGCACCATGAGTGAGGTGTGGGGCGTGGATGCAGCGCAAATTGTGAAGAACACCGAGGAATGGTCTGCTGCACATCCGCGCAAGACACGGCAGATCGTGTTTTTGGAGCAGTACCCGGAGGCGAGTGTTGGAGAAGATGGCGTACTGCGAGTATGCCCAAGTCCGATTTTCCCATCGCACAGGAGTGTGGATAACGGCTGCGCAAAGCCTAATAGCCTTTGTAGCGACTGCCGCCGCGAGTTTTGGAGCCAGGAGGTGGAGTGATGGACAACCTGATGCAGAATATCGCTTCAGCACTGTGGATCGTGATAGGCATTCAGGTCCTTGTCTGGCTGAAGCATTGGAACAAGAAGTTCAGTGACCTGTATGATGAGCTGAAAGAGGAGGTGGAGTGATGGCGGTAAAGAGAGTTTGTGACCGATGAGGTAGAGAAATCAATCGGATCAATGACACAATCTATGCAGGTATGCATGGTGTTAAGACCGCAAGAAACGACAGAGAATATGAGCTGTGCGCTGCGTGCGCGTGTGAGCTGCGGAGGTGGTTCAATGGGGAGGAGAACGATAATGGCTGAATACCTTAAGCGGGAAGCTGTAATCAACCGAATTAAGGAATATGCGTTAGACGTATATGGTATTGATTTAGATGACGCAAAGCAATTCGGCGGAGGCAGCCGGTCAGAAAATTATTGTGAAGGGCTTTACGAAGCAACAGAATTGATTGACGACATTCCCGCCGCTGATGTTGCTCCGGTGGTGCGCTGCAAGGACTGCAAGCACTATCGCAACCACCCAAACGGCCTGTGTTACCTACATACGGAGCCAAAGGAAAATGCCCGCGGGCATTCCGGCAATGCGGTATGTGTAGAGCCGGACGATTTCTGCTCCTACGGCGAACGAAAGAATGGAGACAGGGGCATTTATTGTGCCGGAGGGGTGGAAGGAGGGCAGCATTGAAATGGACTGAAAGACTAAGGCGGAAGCTGATACATCTGCTGGGCGGCGTGGTCACGGACGAGGTGTGCCCCCGACCCGTGGCCGCGGCGGAAAGCTACACGATGGAGGAACTGACGTGCAGCTATTGGAAGTTCGCCGGTGGGCAAGAGAATGAGCGCTTCAAAATGGACAACCTTACGCTTGTGGGCTGTGCGGCGGATAAGGCGGGGTTGATAGAGTGGAAAGAAGTGTCACGAGAGGAGGAACCGACGCTGTATAAAGCGGTGGAGGGGATACCGGGCGTGGAGGATGCGACGCTGATGCGCGGGACACTGCGGGTGCTGCGAAAGGAGGGCGGATGAGCGAATGAAAGACAGGAAGAAATACCGGCGCTGGGCGATGGTGTACGCCGCCGTAGCGTTTCTATTGATGGCGGCGCTGGTGATACTGCTGGCGGGCGGGGCGTACAAAACGGTGATCGGCATACTGGGCAGCGGGGTGCTGGCGGCGGAGACGGTGCTGTTAGCCTTGTGCAGTGCGTTCTGGTGGAGAGAGGGGTGGCGGGAGGAGTGAACAAGGTGCTGCCGGGGCGCATACGCTATCTTCGGGAGAAAGCGCAGCTGAAGCGGTGCGTACTGTCGGAGCTGTGCGGGCTGAGCAAGGAGACCATAAAGCGCTACGAGGAGGGGACGGCGGAGCCGCTGGCCTCATCGCTGGAGGCGATGGCGGACTACTTCCACGTGACGACGGACTACCTGCTGGGGCGTGAGGAAAAATAATTTTTGCGCCATTCCCTTACATGGGAATCAAACAAGTGGAAATATGCGAAAATGGTACATGAGAGAGTGGATAATTCTCTTTTGTACCATTTTTCATTTCCGAAAGGAGCGCAGGATGGCCGAGCTTTTACCTATGGACGCAGAGAAGCAGCAGGCGTATTACGACCAGCTTAATGATGCGGTGGGGGAGAGTTTGGCTTATTTTTATGCCTGCATACGGTTCAACAAGCCCTTCGACATGAAGGCGCTGCCGGCAAGCGGGAGCAAAAACAAGTGGACGGCCTATTGCGATAAGTTGGCCAAGAAAAAACTGGACCGGACGCCGGGAGGCGGAGAGCTGGGCTTTCTCGATGGGCTGACGGACATCACCAAGATATTCGGAGAGGGGCTGGAGAACGGCAACTTCACCAGGGCGGTGAGCGCGGAGAAGAGCGCACGGGACGGCAGGCAGGGCACCAAGCGGCAGGCCGCCGACTGGGGCGAGGGAACGGGGAAAATGCCCTACACCAGCGAGGACTACAACGAGTTTGACCGCATCTACAACGCGTTGTGCGCCGACTTTGGCGGGGAGCAGGCGGTGAGCGCCAAGCAGCAGCTGATCCTGCGGAACGTGGCGAAGTGGACAAAGCAGATGAACGACGCCGCGGAGATGGGCGCCATTGACAAGGCCAAGAAGCTATCCAGCATGATACAGGAGAATCTGGCGTCGGAAAACCTGCGGAAGAAGGACACGAAGCCGGTGGAGGACCTGCGGCTGGACGGCATCGTGGACAGGCTGGAAAAAGCGGGCCTGATGAAAAACGGAAAGCAGTGTACGCCGGATGAGGCGTTTCAACTGATATTCGGGAGACCGTGCAAGTATACCTACACGGCGGACGCGGCGGAGAAAATGCTGCTGGCGATCATCAATCAGGCCCGCATAAACGACGGGCTGCCGGAATTGGTGGAATTGCCCGAGGATGCAAAGATAGAGGATGAACTGGGCGAATTTGCCGAGGAGCCAAACGAGGCGGAGCAGGAAGCCTACGAAAAAATGGGGCTGCTGCGGAAGCACAAAAAGTGATTAAAAACCGGGACAGCGGAGTAGCTACCGTTTTCCTCCCCATACGAGGGATTACCGGCTTTTAATAGAAAGTCTGTATGGGAGACAAATATGGAGAGAAGATATTTCGTTTATCGGCACATTACGCCTGACGGCCTGATCTATGTGGGAGCGACGTCCTTCAAAAAACCGGAGAAACGGTGGGGAAATGGGCGGCTCTATCAGGCGAACAAGCGGTTCACTGACGCGGTGAACTTCTTTGGATGGGACAATATAAAGCACGAGATATTGGCAGAGGGACTGCCGAAAGAAGAAGCCCATGCGATGGAAAGGGAGCTTATTCGGGAGTGGGACACCACAAACCCGGAGAAGGGCTACAACATTTTGGACGGAGACCTCTCCACGAAGATCTACTGCGTTGAATTGGACAGAACTTTTCCTTCGCTGCATGAAGCGGCGCGGGAAACGCACATAAAAAGGGACTCTCTGAAAAGCGCCTGCACAGGACGAACGGCAACGGCGGGTGGCTACCACTGGTGCTACGAAAAAGACAAAGCTGCGTATGAGATAGACACCAACCGCAAAGAACCAAGAAAGAAAAGGCCGGTCATAAACCTCGATACAGGGAAAGCTTACGAGTCCATACGAGCTGCTTTTAGAGACACAGGCATAACAGTGCAGGAAATAGGCGCAGTGTGCGCCGGAAAGCCGCATCGAAAGACGGCAGGAGGATTTCGCTGGGCGTATGTAAGCGAGGTGATATAAACCAATGGCGCGACGAACGGGCAAGGCGTATGTGGCCGGGCTGGGCTGGGTGACAAAGAAGCCCACGCAGGAACGGAACTACGAGAACATGGCGGATAGCTGGTGGGCATGGCTGGTCTGGGTCGCACGTTGGTATTAGTGCCCCGATAAACTGGCGGACATTCTGCGAAGCGACGACAGCAACTTCAAGACGCTGGAGATCGTACAGCGGATCATGCTGAGAGCATACGCCCGGTACACGGATGTGGCGATAACGGGTACGCGAGGCATGACCAAGACGTACACCAAGATGATCTCCGAGATGATAAACGGCGTGGCGTGGACTGGAACGCAGGTTTTGTATACCGGGCCGTCGCTGAAGCAGTTGGCGTCCATAGGTGGAAAGACATTCCATGATATAGAGCACGACTACGCGGCGCTTGCCAAGCACTGGCGCGTGACGGCGGAGAGCAAGGACGACTTCAAGATAGAGACAGACTACGGAAGTGCCTTTTACATCGGAGAAAAGCGCGGCGACAACATTCACGCGGCCACCGCGGAGGAGTTCGCGCAGGAGGAAAATCCTCCCTTTGATTTTGACGAATACACCACCATCGTGCTGCCGGCTGTACGTCTGCGGCACAATGTGAACGGATCCCCCGATCCCAACTTTGTGGCTTACAAAAACCACTCCATCACCAGCGCGGGACGAAAGCAGAACCACGCCTATCAAGTCCGCTGCGAGGTGATGAAAGAGATGGGGCGCGGGGAAAGCGCCTTTACCATGGATGTGCCGTGGCAGTGCGTCGTACTGCAGCAGATGCGGCCCTACTCATGGGCACAAAAGCTGCGGACGAAGCTGACACCGGAGAAGTGGATGCGCGAGATGGAATCGCGCTACACAGGGGCGGACAGCAACCCCATTGTGCGGGACGAGGTGCTGACGGAGTGCCGGAAGCTGATGATCGCGGAGAACCGGCACTGCGCCTACGACGTGGGCAACAAGCTGAAGCCGGAGGACGTGATCTACATCGTGGGGTACGACGTAAGCTACGCCGACGACAAGAAGAACGCCAAATGCGCCTGCGTGGTGCTGAAATGCACACGTCAAACGGACTGGCTGAAGCGGGACCGCTACCTGAAGCAGGTGGTGTACGTGGACGTTTGGAACCCACCGGTAAAGAGCATGATGCAGGCGCAGCGGATTAAGGACGTGTGGAGCCGCTTCTGCTGCGACGGAGGGGCCGCGACATACCTGGCAATAGACGCATGGCAGTACGGCACCAGCGTGGTGGAGAACCTGATGATGGACCTGGGTGACGGCCTTTCGCCGCTGTGCGTAAGAAACCATGCCAGCTTCACGGAGCTGGAGCAGGAGAACGCCGTGCCGTGTTTGTATCCCATCAAGGCGGGCGGCGCGGGCGTGACCGACCCGGACGCGGAGATGGTGCGGTACGCGGAGCTGCAGTTCGAGAACCGGAACGTGGAGCTGTTGTGCTCTAACGTGAACGAGGGCGTGGAGAACTACAAGAAGTACCACCGGATCAAGGACGACAGCATGGACGCCATGCTGGCAGACCCCTACATCAAGACCCGGGAGCTGGTGGGGCAGATACAGAACCTGAAAAAGGTGGCCAGCGGCACCACGCAGAAGGAAGAGCGCATAAGCAAGCACATACAGCGCGATATCTGGTCGGCGCTGAAATACGCGCTGCGGGTGGCGCAGATCCTTGAAAAGGAGGAGCTTGCCAAGGCGGTACGGCACGCCAACGACTGGGACGCGGTCCTGGCAAAATACAAAAACCGCGCCGCGGCACCGCACAGGGCGGCGGCAGCCGGCGCGGGAGGCCGCACGGTGACGGCGCGGCGCGGCGGGAGGATATGCTGAAATGGCGGCAAGGAAGTACAGACTGTACGCGGCGCGGGTGACAGGCGAAACGGTGGCGCTGGCGGAAAAGGAGCGCTTTGTGCGGATAACGGCGGGGTATATGCTGCTGTACCGCACTACGGCGCCGAAAAAAATGCAGACGATGGAGATCAAAGGCGCGGACATGAAGCGCCTGACGGAGCGAGACCGGCTGTGGCTGGCGGACTGCATCGCGGCGGCGCTGGCGGACGGGGTGAAAAAGAACAGGGCTGACACGCAGAAGCGGCTGAACGAGCTGCTGGATGCGTGGGAGAGGGAGCTGGAAAAAGAGCGCTCCCGCATAGACGAGGAGGCGGCGCATGGAGCAGGAGAAGCGGAGGAACCTGACAAGTGAATTGCAGAGCGTAGCCTGCGGCACCTACCCGGAGATATTTCAGCGGTTCAACGCGCTGGCGGAGCAGTACGGCAATATGCCGGCAGGGGCGCTGGCCAGCGCCTTCAGCCGGGTGAGCATGAGCCAGTCGGCACGGGTGAACCCCTACATACAGAACCGAAGAGTGCAGGCCATTTCCTCGCTGCCGGAGGACTTTACCAAGAATACGGTGGCAGAGATGCTGACCGCCCCGCTGGGCAACGAGCAGGGGCTGCGGCAGGTGGAGCACGGGCTGGAATTTACGGCCTATCCGCTTTTCCACACCAGGAAGATGTACCAGGATCTGCTGACGTATCACAGCTACATCGCCCCGGAGTTCACCGATAAGGACACGGCGAAGAACGACGAGTTCTGGCGGGAGTGGAAGCTGCTGGAGAAGCTGCGGCGCAAGCTGGACGTAAAGACCACGGCCCACAAGCTGGCGGGGCAGGCGGTGCAGGAGGGCAAGGTATTCTACTACCCCCGCGTGAGTGTGGACAAGCCCCACAACAAGGTGAACTACGCCTTTATGCAGCAGCTGCCCAGCGACTGGGTAAAGATCGTGGGGTTCAACAGCGTGTCGAAGTACACCGTGGCCTTTAACATGATGTACTTTCTGAAGCCGGGCTGTGAGCCGGCGCAGTTCGGAGACCTGTTTAAGCCCTACTGGGGCATATTCACCCAGGTGGCGGCGAGACCGCCCAAGGGCGCGGGAACCCGGTATGTATACGCGGCGAAGAACACCATCAATATGAACCGCTTTACCGAGCTGAAAACAGCAGCGGAGCAGGGCGGCGGCGTGCTGCCGGGAGACCCGGACGTGTACTATCAGAACGGAAAGTGGTGCTACTGGGTGACGCTGCCGGTGGACGCCGTATATCCCTTCGAGATAGACGACGCGCAGACGGCGGTGGTATCGCCGCTGACGGGACTTTTCCTGTCGTTTATCCAGATCGCGCAGTATGAGCAGATACAGCTGGAACTGGTACAGAACCCGCTGATCTCTCTGCTGACGGGCGAGATCGAATACGACGACAACAGCACGAGGCAGCAGTCGGACAGCTACAAGCTGAGCAACGCTGGGTGGGAGCTTTTCCGCACGCGGTTTTACGACGAACTGGCGGAGAACAACACCAGCGGCATAGGCTGGTACGCCGCGCCGCTGAAGAACATGGAACTGCACCAGCTGGCCGAGGCGCCCAGCGCCACGAAGATAAGCTCCGCAGGGTACGGCTACACCATGGCGAAGGCGGGCCTGAGCGCACTGATACCCACCAGCGACGAGCCGCGGGCGGGCGTGGCCAATATCAGCTTGCAGATAGAGAGCAAGTTTGCCGAGCAGATATACCGGTGCTACGAGCGCATGATGCAGGGCATCATGGACGGGCTGAACCTGAAGTATTCATGGAGATTCGCCATGTTTGGAAACCTTGCGGAGGACGAAAAGACCTTTGAAAACGCCAGACAGGGTATGACGCTGGGCATACTGCCCCAGACCATGCTTTACATGGCGATGCTGGACATGAGCGTGATGGACGACATGGCCATCAGCCGTGCGGTGAAGGAAAGCGGCATTATGGACCTGCGGCTGCCCCTTGTGACCAGCTACAACGCCAAGCAGAGTGAAAGCGGACTGCCGCCGCAGGCGGCACACGACATGAACCCCGGAGGGAGACCGACATCAGAAGGGGCGCCGGGGACCGAGGGACAGGAAGCGTCAGAGGACGCGGGAGGCTGAGAAGAAATGGGCATGACGGCGATACTGACGGCGGACGACCTGCACGAGATCAACCGGGAGCTGGCCCGGGGGAACGACGTGGAGATACGCCGGACGGCTGAGGGACTGGCCATAAAGGCACACACCGTACACACGGTGAAGAAAAAGAAAGGCACGGCACTGCCGATGCCGACAGACCGATAGGGCGGCGAGAGCCCCTGCGACAGTGGGGAACGAAAAACGAATAATCGCGGTAAAGGGACTGCGAGAAAAGCCGAATGGGGCTGCGCCGGTGGAGAACACCGGCTGCGGTCCCATTTTTATTTTTCGGAGAGAGGGAGTGAGGACATGAGAGCACAGGAATACGCCAGCTGGGATAACCCCCGGTTCGCGCCTATGCGGGAGCCGATGCGCCGGGTGATGGAAGCATACGGCAACGCGGAAAAGTGGTTTGCGGACATCAAGGATCGGGTGCTGTGCGACATGGGTATGCCGTTTCTGTCGGATGCCATACACAAGCTGGAGCACAAGCAGCCTGAGCGGATAGACGAGTTTGCGGAGATACCCCACGACTACCACCTGCGGCTGATGTACCCGGGTACGCCGGAGCTGGACGAGGACTTTGACAACGACCTGGATCGGGTATTCGAGGTGTGCGTGGCCATTGTGGACGGTGTAAACGAGGCACTGGGCGGATTTATCCGCGCCACGGCGGATGGGGAGTTCAACGCGCTTTCCCTGAAGGCGGAGGAGCTGCAGATCGCCAACACCGACGACAGGCGCAAGCTGCTGGATGCCTGGACCATGTGGGACCAGGGGGGCATGAGCCGCGCCACCTTTGACAGCTGGTGCAGAGAACTGTTTGAAGGCGGTGAGGACGAATGAGCGCGCTGAAAACCAAGGCACTGCCTAAGAAGGTGAGCGCCAGCGGCACATTGAAGGTGATGCAGCGGCTGAGCGAGTACGAGTTCGGCGTGGAGCTGTGGGTCATGCGCGAGGGTGAAAACCGGAACAAGTGGGACTACCGCAACCTGCGGGACTATTACAAGACCTTCATCGGGCAGCCCATTCTGATCGCCTATGTGGGGCAGCAGGTGGGGGACGGACACAACATGAGCAAGCGCCGGGATCCCAAAACCGGGGAGGAGTACCAATCCTTCATGGAGGGGACGGCGGAGCGCATCGTGGGAACGCTGTCCGACGACGAAAAGGACTTTACCCTTGTGGAGAGGGGCGGTCATACATGGCTCAGAGCGAAGGGACGGCTATTTGCTTTTTACGCCCCGGAGCTGACGCGGAAGATCGTGGAACAGGGCACGATGGACGTTTCCGCCGAGACAATGGTGTCGGAGAGCCACAAAGAGGGCGATGTGGACGTGTTTACCAAATGGTCGGGCATAGGCGTGACCATTCTGGGCGACAGGGTAAACCCGGCGATACCGGGTGCGAGCATCGCAAAGCTGGCGGCCATGCAGGAGGAATTTAAGGAATTGAAGCTGCGGGCCGCGTCGCTGCACACAGCCGCAGAGGGCAGCGACGGCAAGAAACCCGACAAAAACACAAAAAAAGGAGTGAAAAGCAACATGAACAAGAGAGCGATGGAGCAGATGCAGACCAAGTTCCCCAACCACAAGGTGCTCTCCATGAGCGAGGACGGGCTGAACGTGGCACTGCTGGACGCTTCCGGCAATCTTTTCGGCTACACCTTTAACGCTGACGACAACGGAGAGGTGATCGCCAGCAAGATCATGCCCTGCGCAGCGCACATCGTGCTGAGCGTGGGAGAGGTGGAGCTGAACGCCGATGTGGCGGACGTGGTGGACTACACCGTGGCCTCCGTGAAGGAGACCGACGGCGATGTGAAGAGCCTGAACGCCAAGCTGGAAGCTGCCAATGCGCAGATCAGCGCCATGCAGGAGGCGGAGAGCAAGCGCCGGCTGAGCGCCTGCAAGGCTTCCGCCAAGGCAACGCTGGACGCCTTCAACGCCAACCGCGAGGAAAAGGTGGCGGAGGACGCCATCAAGGCGGTGAACGAGAATATCGAGGCCGGACTGTACGCCAACAGCTGCGACAAGGACGGCGCGTGGCTGGGAGAGAAGCTGGTGCGCGAGGCGGTGCTGGCCGTGTGCGGCGAGGCCGTGATGGAGAGCGACAAGCGCAGCGCACAGAAGCGCAAGACCACCTATGCCTGGGAGCACATCGCCGGCAACAGCGGCGAGGGAAGCGAGGGTGTGGACGCTCTGCTGGACAAGTGGGGCATCGACGCCGGCAAGTAAAACGAAAAGGAGAGTGAACAAACATGGCATACATTGAGAAAACCGCGTTTGAGCCGCGGATCACCAACAACGAGTTCAACGAACTGTGCAACATCACGGGACGCTATCAGGTGTCTGAGGCGGATGCGGACTGCTCCGCTGGTCTGCTGGTGGTGCGCGGCGAGCAGCTGCCCTGTGCGGGCTTCAAGGGCATCAAGAACGAGAACGCCTTTTACATGAACGCTGCGGGTGCTGCCGCCAACGCCGACACCGGCGTGTACGCCTGCAACACCTACGAGTGGCCCATGCTGGGCGGACGTAACGGCAACAACTACGCCGTGGGCACCGCCACGCTGGGGCTGGGCGTTCCTGCGGGCCGGGACGGCACCTTCACCGAGATCGTGTTTGACGGCAAGCACGCCTACCGCTTTGGTGAGGGCAACCTGAGCACCGCTATCGGCGAGAACACCATCTTCACCATCGCCAACGGCCTGCTGGTGCCCGCCGCTGCCGCCCCCACTGCTACCGGCGCCATCTACTTCAAGCTGAAGGGCACCGGCAACTTCACCGAGGGCGCCGGGCAGAGCTTCGTGTACTACGACGTGTGGGCCTGCAAGGTCAGCACCGTGACCGCGTGACAAGAGAGGAGAGTGAGTAAGAAATGGCAAAGCTGAACCTGAACAGCGTTTCCAACGAGGTTTTCGCCATCAACGGAAACGACCAGCGCGAGGACATCGTGGCCAAGGGCCGCGTGCTGTTTTATGAACACGCCCTGAAGGGCAAGATGGCCCTTCTGAGCGCCAAAGGACAGAACACCCCCGTGCAGCGCACTATGAACGACCGGGGCTACAAGCAGCTGAACGAGCAGTTCCAGCGGGAGAGCCTGCTGTACGCCGCCAAGCTGGCCTGCGCCAGCACCGGCAAGAAGGCCCCCGAGAGCTGGGAGGAGTTCAAGCGCAATGGCGGTGAGTATTACGGCAACGCCCGGTTTTACGCCGTGCTGCAGGGCATCTGGCAGGAGGTCATCATCCCCATTCTGCCCGCCGTGTACTCCGAGGCACTGAGCGATTTCGCCGAGACCGTGGAGATCGAGCTGGGCCAGACCTACGCCGTGAGCATCGGCAGCAACGACATCCCCGTTTTCCAGGACTCCAGCTGGGGCGCCAGCCGCAGCGTGCCGCGTAACCGCTTCTATTCCCGCGATTACACGCTGAACCCCACCCCCAAGAGCTGCTGGATCACTGCCAAGTGGATGCAGCTGGTGGGCACGAACATGGACTTCGGCGTTTTCTTCGCAAACATGGTGGCGGGTATGTACGCCAAGACCATGGGTATGTGGAACGAGGCCATGACCACCGCCACGGAGGACACCAGCCTGATCCCCACCAACCTGAACTTCACCTTCAACAACCAGAACTGGGTGAAGGGCGCCAACAAGATCGCCGCGCTGAACAACACCACCATCTCCGACGTGTTTGCCACCGGCGGCACCGTGGCCCTGAGCAAGGTGCTGCCCAACACCGTGACCGGCTCCACCAACGTGAACATGGATGCCGCTATCGCCACGCTGCTGGGCGCCGACTACACCAAGGCCGGCTACCTGGGCCAGTTCATGGCGGTGCGCCTGATGCCCATGCGGGACGTGATCATCCCCGGCACCCAGAACACCACCGTGGAGACCATGCTCAGCGAGAACGACATCTGGATGCTGGCGGGCAACGGCAGAAAGCCGCTGACCATCGGCTACACCAGCGGAACGCCCATCTCTATTGAGATGGATCCCACCCGCGCGGCTGATTTTGAAATTGGAATCAACCTGACCATCGCCCTGGACTCTGTGGCCACGTTCGCATCCAAGATCGCGCACTTCACCGTGTAAGAAAACCCACACCGGGGAAGGGGCGAAAGCCCCTTCCCGGATATGCGGATTTAGTTTAACCGGGAAAACGGCGGTCTCCAAAACCGCAGTTCGGGGTTCGAGTCCTCGCGTCCGTGCCAGATGAAAACGTTGGATCGTTTTCGCCCGAAAGGGAGTTTATAGGGGCGAAAGCCCCATACGGAAATGTAGCTCAGTTGGCAGAGCATCTGACTGTTAATCAGAGGGGCGCAGGTTCAAGCCCTGCCGTTTCCGCCATAAGGATGTGCGGCAAAGCCGTGGGTATGCAACACGCCGACGTGTAAACGGGGCAGCGGCGGGAGCCTTGACGTGTTGCGGCAGATAAAAACAGACCATGAAAGGAATCTGAAAGGAGCAGAAAACATGGGTAAGCAGAAGAAAAGCGGAAGTAAACTGGCCGCGCAGATCGCGGCGGAGGAGAGCGAGGACGACCAGGTGATGCTGGCGCCCCAGCAGAGCGCGGAGGAGCAGGACGAGAGCAGCGCCGTGAAGGCAGCGGCAAGCGAGGACACGCAAGACATGACCGCCGCCGATACGTCGGATGGCGGACAGGCAGAACCGGAAACACCCGCCGCGCCGGTGATGTACACCGCGGAGCAGGTGCAGCAGATGATGAAGGAGGCCGCTGCCGCCGCCGTGGCGGAGGCGCTGAAAAACATTCCCCAGCAGACGGCACCGCAGATCGTGCAGGTGAGCACCAGCGCGGAGCAGGTACATTTCCTGTGGATGGCGCCGGTGGCGGACGACAACGTGGTGCAGTTCGGCGACGGCGGAATGTACGGAAATATTGTGGGCAAGACGGGCAGCTTTTACGTGCCGAAGCCGGACCTGAGCCGCATATTGACGGAAATGAACCGCCGGTTTATGGCGCAGCGGTGGCTGCTGGTGGTAAGCGGCCTGACGGACGAGGAGCGCGAGGCACTGGGTGTGGACTACAAGCCGGGTGAGGTGCTGGACAAGAGAGCCTTTGCCAAGCTGGTGGAGCTGGGGGACCAGCTGCTGAACATCTACCCGGCACTGTGCGAGGGACACAAGGTGATGGCGGCGCAGATGTACGCCGACGCCTACCGCCAGGGCAGCCGGTATGTGACGCGGGAGCGCACGGTGAAGCTGAACGCGCTGAGCAAGCGCAAGGGACACGAGAAGGGCGACTTCATTGCCATTATCGAGGACATGAACGACAGGGACGCCAAGTAAAAGGGGTCGAGATCGACCCATTTGGAGAAAAAGCGGAAGGAGGGAACAGCCATGATGCAGGGCGACGCCTATTCGCTGCCCATTGTGCTGCGGCAGGGGGATCTGTTGATCACGCCGGAGATGGTGCTGCGGTTGGAGATCACCATCGGAAACCTGACGAGGACGTACCCCGGCGCAGTGCGCTACGACGCGGACGGGGAACAGTGGCTGTTTCCGCTGACCCAGGAACAGACCTTTGCTTTCAGGGCGGGGAACACGCCGCCGGTGCAGGCCAGGATCAAGTTCAACGACGAGAGCGTGGTGGGGGCGAAGGGAAAGACCATATACGTTGCCGCAAGCCGGTCTAAGGGGGTGCTGTGAATGGCGCTTCAGCAGTTCGCGGCGGAACAGAGGAAAAAGAACGCCAGCGCCGCCCCGCTTGGCACGCCCGTGGTGGAGATAGAGATACGGGATGTAGTGATACAGACCGGGGGAGAGGTCGTTCCCGACTACGAGGGCGCATACGAGGTAACACCACAGGTGGACGAGCCTGTTGTGCTGCATACAAAAGCCAAACGCATGAAAGACGACGTGACGGTGAAGAAGATACCCCAGTACGAAGTCAGCAATGCTGCCGGCGGAAAAACTTTAACGATAGGAGATGTGGAGTATGGCTAATCAGTACATCAACAAAGTAATTATAGGCGGACAGGTAAAAATCGATCTGACCGCCGACAGCGTGGTGCCTGCCAAACTGCTCAAGGGCATTACTGCCCACGACAAGACGGGTGCGATCATCACGGGTACGTGTACCTTTGATGCGGATACCTCCGGCGCTACCGCGTCCGCTGCGGAGATCCTGCTGGGCAAGACTGCATTTGTGAAGGGCGCGGAGGTCACCGGTACGATGCCCAACAACGGCGCTGTGGCGGGCAACATCACCACCAAGGCGCAGGTGTATACCGTGCCCCTGGGCTTCCACGACGGAAGCGGCACCGTGCAGATCGCCGAGGCGGAACAGGCCAAGCTCATCGCCACCAACATCCGCGAGGGTGTGACTATTCTGGGCGTGGAGGGCACCATGTCCGGCAGCGAGGACATGAAGGCACAGGCCAAGACTGTGACCCCCACCTTTGCCAGCCAGGAGATCCTGCCCGACGAAGGGTTCAACTGCTTGTCCAGCGTGACAGTGAACGCTATCCCCGTCAGCGAGACGGACAACGAGGCCGGCGGCGTGACGCTGACCATCGGTGCCTGAGAAACGGAGGAAACGTGCTGGAGAGCGGCGGTGACGCCGCCGCTCTCCAGCACACTGAAAGGCAAAAAAGAGGACAAAACCGGAAAGGGAGGAAGCAATGGGGACGAAGTGGAGTGAGATCATATCCAACCACGCCATGCTGGAGATAGACGATGTGCGCTTGCAGGAGGAAGCGGCCAACGACCCGGCGGCGTTTCTGCGGCGGATGAGTCTGTATATGGTGAACGCTATCCCTTTATTCTCCCTGCCGGTGCAGATGCGGGCGTATCTTGCGGACGGGCTGGTGCAGCCCAGCTACGGCGATTTTTACTGGACCAGCGACGAGGACAGTTTGGCGGGAGAAACGGAAGTGGAAACCGGAATGGTGGGCTATGAGCTATTCTCCTGCGCCATTGTGGAGCAGGATGTGACGGGCGGCATGACGGCGGTGCCGTACACCGGGGCGAGCTACAACGCCGAAACAGGCGTGGTGACGTTCCCTATGCAGGACATGGCGGGAATAAACTACACGCTGGACTTTTACACAGACGGTGAATTTGGTCACGAGCTGACAATGGAGCAAAAGAGGATACTTGGGCTGTGCGTGGCAAGCGTATGGGACGAGCGGTTCTTCCGCAACTGGCTGAACGACCAGATGAAGATAAAAGATGCCAGCTTTGACACGGTGAACGAGGGCACCTATATGAAGGAAGGCGCCGCGAAGCAGGAGAAGAACCGGGCAAGGCTGATGGACGAGATGCACAAGTATGAGCAGGACTGTACGTTCCTGAACACGGTGCAGCGAGGACGTGGCGGATACGGAAGATACCAGTTCCTGTGACGGAAGCGGAGCGTGGAGGTGAACGGCGATGGCGGACATAAAGAACAATTTGGGCAACATCGCCGCGATGGCGGAGCGGATCCATGCCACCACCAACCGGCCCGCGCAGTATAACGACCGGCGCAATCCTTATTTTGGAGATCCTACGGCGCGGTTTGTGCAAGCATACGGAAAGTACGCCAGCGACTACACCGCCTGCCGGGTGCAGGGACTGGACAGCGACCCCAACAACTTTTACGAGTGGAGCGACCAGTTGATCCGGCTGGCGGATGCACGGAAGAAGGGCAACGCCATAGATAGACCCATCGACAACTACAAGGAGTTTTTGATGGTAGACCGGCGCATCGAATATGTGCCGGAGGGCGCAAAAATGGAGACAATGGGCTCCACATGGCTGGTGACGAACCCGGCCAACATCTCCTCTGCCGTGGGCGGGGGCATCATAAGGCGGTGCAACACCACATGGAATCACCTGGACTGGTACGGCAACGTACTGAAAGAGCCGATGGTGCTGGAAAGCGTGAAACTGAACGCCAATGCCAACGATTTCCAGGAGACGGTGCTGATGATGCAGGGGTATTTCAACATCATCATACAGCGAAACGAGGAGACCGCGGACCTGGACGTAAACAGCCGGATGATCCTGGGGCGAATGGCGTATCAGATCACCGGCTACGCGGACGTGGCGCAGGAGTTCACCGGGGACGAGGAGAGTGTCCGCCTGCTGCGGTTCACAGCGCGGATGACCGAACCGGACAAGGAAAAGGACGACCTTGTGAACCGGGTGGCCAACGCCTACCCCTTTGCCTGGGAGATAAATGTGGGGGGAAAAGCGGTGATGAGCAAAGGCGAGAAGGTGAAGTTTACCGCCGTCTCCCTGCGAAACGGTGAGAAAGCAGACGGAGACGCAAAACACCCCACCCGCTACCTGTGGTTCAGCAGCGATGAAAACGTATGCCGGGTGGACCCCGTTGGCAACGTGACGGCGGTGGGCGAGGGAGAATGCACCATAACGGCGGTGCTGGTGCAGAATGAAGAACACTACGGCACCTATGCGGTGACGGTGGCAGAGAGGGTAAGCGGCATACACTGGCAGACGGAGCCGGTGGAGAAGCTGGAAGCCTACGGCAAGACCACGCTGACGGCCATATACACCGAGAACGGCGCGGAGACCGGAGACGCGGTGAAATGGACTTTCACCGGAGCAGCGGAGGGCAGCTACACCGCCGATGTGGAGGGCAGCACCGCCACCGTGTACTGCTGGGGCGGCAGCGTGAAGCCACTGACGGTAACGGCCTCCTGCAAGGGACAGAGCGTAAGCGCGGAGATCGCGCTGGAAGGGTGGTAAAGCGAAATGGCAAAACAGGCTTGTGAGCACAGCTACCGGAAGCGGGGGGAGATCACGCTGCGGTGCAGAAAGCAGAGCGGAAATACAGATTTCTGCTGCTTTCAATATTATTGTCCGGACAGCTGCCGGTACGAAAACGCGGCAAAATGGAAGCGCTGCCGAATGCGGCAAGAGCAGGAAGACGCAAACCGATAAAAAAGAATATATCCATTGAGAATCTGAAAGGAGCGGAAACGATGGAGACGAACATTACACAGCGCAGGCCCCTTACCATGAAAGAGGTGTTTATCAACGCCAAGAGCTACGTCCCCCTGATGCAGAAGGAGGAGATCGTAAGCTATTGCGCGGAGCGGTGCATCGACCGGGTGGTGGTAAACACCGGAGAAAAGTTCCGGGGCGACACGCCCCCCATGTACCGGGAGAACGGGCAGCGAAAGCGGCGGTATCTGCTGGGTATTTTGGCGCGGGCCTATTTGCGGCTGGACTTTGAGGGCTGCGGCGGCGACCGGTGGCTGATGAGCGCCGATGACTACGACTGGGTGGGCGGCGTGCAGCTGATCAACCAGATCGACCGAATGAAGAAGCAGAGCGACGCGCTGCGGGACAAGGCGTATGACCTGCTGGCGGACTACCGCGATCTGGAAAAGATGATGAACACGGAGATCAACGCCAACCTGAGCATCATGAACGACGTGGTGGCACGGATGTCCATGAGCGCAGCCAGCGCTATGACGCCGGAGAGCGTGCAGGAGCTGGTGGAGCTGGCGAAGCAGGTGCAGAAAACTGCGACGTGATACGCAAAATGAAACGGAATTAAAAGTTGCGAAAATATTCAATTCTTAACGGAAATACCGTTGTTTCATGTGAAACAATTCTGAAATGTGGAAGCGTGGTGAGAGCATGAACGCGAATTTCGACAGCCCGTTTTATCCGTTTGCCAAGGTCGAGACAGGATATGGCACGTTCAAGGGCGCGGAAAAGATACCGAAGAAGATCGTGAATTACCTGCTGGACCTGCCGGACCGGAACGGGTATACGCCGGTGGACGACAACCGGCGGCCCAGGGTACGGCTGATGAAGTACCTGTGCTATGACGGGGCAAATCCCCTGGCGGAAAAGCTGCCTACAGCGGCGGAAAAGCTGGGGATCGTGTTTGACGGCGAAGCGCCGGTATTGGACACGGAGGAGCAGAAGGCCAAACACCCGAAGGGGTACAGGCTGTACCCGCTGGAATACTGGGGACAGGCTCAGACGATGGCCCAGACGGTGATAAAGGTCTACATAGGCCGGGTGATCCCCCTGAATGCGTTTGACGCCGTCATCGGCGTGTATTTCGACATTCTGTGCAACTACGGGCACGAGACCACCACGAGGACAGATGATTATGCACGGAGCTTTGACATGGAGCAGTGCATCATTGAGGCGCTGAATGGCGTGAACATCGGCGGCGCGGGTGTGGTGAGCTTCGACAGGGGCGCACACCCGGACAACGGATCGAGGGCTATTTACGACCAGGGGATGAACGTGGGGCGGCGGCTTCACATGAGTCTTTCGTGGGCAGACAGCGACGAGAATGGCGTCGTAACTACATTTTGAGAAACGGAGGACGGCGATGCTGGTACTTCTGGTTGACTAATTAGGTGTTTCGTGAGGGAGGAAAAAGGGTTTTATGGCGATCTCACAGAGCATAAAAAGAGCCTGCCGCCGGTATGAAGAAGTGGAGGCGGAGGGGCTGACCCTGTATCCCATTCTGGTGGAAGAGCTGGAGGCATTTGAAATGGCGCGGCCCGGCATCGACATCGTGCAGCAGGCGCTCCCTGTGCGCTATGCGGCCATGCCCCTGCTGGCGGCGCTCTACCGGATGGAATATGAGGCGTTGGAGAGGAATGAGGAAGGGATCGGACTTTTCTCGCGGGCGCTTCTGATGCTGGCGCTTTCCCTGCGGCTGGGGAGAGGGCTGCCATTGGGAAAACGGGTGGGGATGTTCCGATGCAAGGTAGACCCGCAGGACAGGGGCTGCCTGAAAGCGGTTGAGTTCACCGTGGACGGGGAGGAGCTGTGGCGGGTGACGCCGGTGCAGTTCCAGCGGCTGCGGGAGATCGCGGCGGCACAGAACGGTATTGAGCTGGCCGCACCGGAGGCAAACCCGGAGCTGCTGGAAGCACAGAGAGACCTGGCGCAGATGAATGGCGCACCGCTGTCCGGCTGCGTGTGGGAGCGTATCGCGGCCATCGCGGCGCTGGAGCACGTGGACGAGGCGGAGATAGACCAGTGGCCTATATTGAAGCTGCAGGAGAAAACGAAAACATGGCAGCGGATCATAGGGTACATGGTGTGCGCCGTGGCGGAGGCGCAGGGGACGAAGTGGAAAAACGGAAACCCGCATCCCAGCCTGTTTTATGAGAAAGAGGACATAGGAAATACGGCGCTGCGGCCCGCCGAAATGGCGACACAGCACCTCGGACAAATGTAAAAAGGAGTGAAAGAAAGTGATCCAGTTTAATGACGCAAAACTGTATACCAGGGGCATTTGCGCGGCGCAGCTCGCCGACATGGAAAGCGGAGACATTTATTTCTCCAGCAACAAGTTCCAGGAGGGCAACATCACCGCCAGTGTGAACAGTGATCCCCTGCGGGCGGGCCTGAACAACGGCATCGCCACCATCATCGAGAGCGACCCGGACATACAGGTGGACTTTACCCAGGCCAACTTCGACCTCAAGACCAAGATGGCCGGTGTGGGTGCTGGCGTGACGTACAACGCAGTTGCACCGGTATGCCAGGTGGTGACGGCGGCCTCTGCTGCGCTGAAGGTGGACGTGAGCGACGGCGCGCCGACGGCTCAGTACGGCATGAACAAGGCAGTGTGCTACGTGCAGGAGGTAAACGCGGCCTCCATGATCGCCCAGGGCGGCGTGGCCTATGACATTGCGGCGGACGGTACGATCACCGGCTTTACCGCGGTAAGCGGAAAGCAGTACAAGGTGTGGTACTTCGTGAACAAACTCAGCGCCGCCGTGGGACGGCTGACCACCAGCATGAACGGGAAAGTGGGCCTGTTTACGTCGCAGATGGCGGTGTATAGCAACGTGAACGCCAAGACCAACGAGGGAACGCGCTGGGGTTGGCTGTATCTCAACGTGCCGCTGAAGCTGCAGGCGGGCACCGCTACCGTGACCGGAAGCCAGAGTAACTATGACACCACCAGCATCGTCGGCCGCGCTATCAGTATGGACGAGCAGGTGGTCAGCGGCCAGTGCCAGGACTGCAGCGGCTCCACGCTGGGCTGGTACGTGCTGGTGCCCGACGGCGACGCGGATGTGGTCACGGGGCTGGTGGCGGCCATCGGCGGCGTGATCTCCGTGCCCAAGAGCGGCACGGCCCAGGTGCGCCCCCAGGCGGTGCTGGCCAATGGACAGCTGGCGGCCCTCGACCCCGGCAAGTGTACGTATGCCATGACCGGCGCACCCAGCGGCACGACCGTGGGGCAGAGCACCGGCGTGATCTCCGCTGGAACGGCTACCGGCGACGCGGATCTGACCGTGAACTTCGTGTACGGCGGCGAGACGTTCAGCGCACAGTGCGCGGTGAGCGTGACCGAGTCCTGACAAAACACCCCCTCCTTCGCCCGAGCGGCGGGGGAGGGGGACAGACGCGAGGGAGCTGTGGGAGTGCGGCGCTTTGGCGTGTGAGAACGTGAAGGAGGCGGAGCGGAATGGCGTCGAAACTGGTGGGGCAGTTCAGCGGCTTTGAACAGGATATGGCGGCGCTGGAAAAGCAGGTGAAGAACGCCTTTCGCGCATCGCGCAAGATACTGGCGGACGATATGCGGCTTTGCCTGCAGGATCATGTGGAAGCGGATGTGTATGACAAATTCCAGCCGATAGAGTACGTGCGGCGGAGAGAGGACGGCGGTTTGGCCGATATGAGCGCCAGCGCCACGGTGTACTCCGACGAGCGGGACGGCGGCATGAACCTGACGCTGCTGTATCAGCCCAGCGGCGCGTTGGACGGCGAAGGAGAGTCGGTAGACCCCCATGTGGACGGTGATGACCTGGTGGACCGCATCGAGAAAAGAGACCCGGAGTACAACTGGACGAGAAAGCCGCCCAAGAGACCGTTTTTCAGCAATTTTGTGCAGGAGATGATAGACGGCGGCAGAGCGGAGGAAACGCTGGTGCGGGCCATGAACGGCGCGGACCCCACGCTGGGGATGGCGGCGGACATGGGCGTGATACGGGAAGAGGACGATTGGAGGTAGCGTATGGCGATTTTCAAAGTAACGGCTGTACCTGATTTTTCGCAGCTCAAGAGTGAAATTGCGAAGCTGCAAAACAGCCCGGTGACTTTGGGCGTTGATACGCAGCAGGCCAACGTAAGCATTAAGGCGACCGCAAAAGAGATAAAAAATGCCGGGAAAGCCGCCAAGGAAACCTCCGGCTTTGCCGATTTGATGGGAGACAGCTTTGGGCGCGTGGCGGCAAAGATGGCGATGTGGCAGCTGCTGGGCAACGCCATCGCCGGTGTAAAGCGCAGTTTTGTCGAAGCGCTGGACACCATGAAATCCGTGGATGACGAGATGGTGACGATCCGCAAAGTCACCGGGGCGACCACGGCGGAGCTGAATAAGATCGAGAAGCAGGCATACGACACCGCCAGCGCCTACGGCGTGGCGGCGGACGAGTACCTGCAATTCGTGTCGGGCTTCAGCCGCGCAGGATACGGCGAGCAGGCGTCCGCGCTGGCGGAGCTGGCCGCCAAGACGCAGATCGTAGGCGACACGAACGCGGAGACGGCGCAGCAGTTTTTGCTGAGCGTAGACGCGGCGTACAAGTACCAGGGGAGCATCGAGCAGCTGACAAAGGTGCTGGACGGAGCCAACGAGATCGACAACAAATACGCGACTTCCATCCAGAAGGTCGCCGAGGGCTTGGGCAAGGTGGCGCCCATTGCGGCGCAGGCCCATGTGGGCGTGGATGAGCTGACGGCGGCTATCGGCACGATCACCGCTGTGACGCAGCGGTCGGGCACAGAGGCGTCCACCGCACTTCGGGCACTCTTTTTGAATATCATCGGCGATACCAAGACGGAGATCGACGAGGGCGTGACATGGACCACCGGCGAGATCGCCGGACTGCGGGATGTCATTAAGGTCTATGCCAAGGACGCCTACGACGCGGCGCAGGCCACGGGCAGCGTTATTAACCCCATGAAGGCCATTGCCGGGCTGTCCAAGAGCATGAAGGACGGACTTCTGACGGAGCAGCAGCTCATGGAGATGGTCAGCGACATCGGCGGAAAGCTGCGTACCTCCCAGCTTTTGGCGCTGATCCAGAACTGGGATATGTACCAGTCCATGCTGGGAGATTTTGCTGACGCGGCGGGCAGCGCTGACAAGGAAGTGGAAAACGCACTGGACAGCTGGACCCGCAAGACCGAGATCCTGAAAAACAAGTGGACGCAATTCGTCAGCAATCTGGTGGAGACGGATACCATCAAGGACGCGCTGGACGGCGTGATCGGGCTGGTGGAGTTTTTGGACAGCGACTTGGGACACCTGACGCTGACCATAGGCGGCGTGACGCTGGCGGTGGTGGCGCTGAGTGCGGCAAAGGAAAAACTGTCGAAAAACGAGGCTGTAAAAGGCATTGGAAAAATCTTCTCTGACATAAAGAACCTTGGCAGCGCTATGGGCGGCAATGAAGAGGCTGCCAAGGGGCTGGGAAAACTGGGAACGGCCATTCTCAACCTCGGACTGAGCGTAGGACAGTTGGGATTGATCGCTGCGGGCATTGTCGGTCTTGTTGTGGTGGTGAAATCCCTTGCAGACGCCAACGACAAGGCAAATCGTTCTATGTCTGATTTCGACACCGAAATCGGGGAGACAAACGAGCAGCTCAAGGCAAACAAAGAACGCCTTGACGAGATCAACAGCACGCCGTGGAACGAGCGCAGCGTAGAGATCATAAAAGAGAAGAACGCGCTGGAGGCGGAAAACGAGGCACTTCAGGAGCAGTTAGAGCTTTTGCAGAAGCAAAAGCTGGAAAAGGCTCAGAACTCCACGGGAGAAGGGTTTCAGTTTGGCTTTACGAATGGCAGCGAAGCCTATGAGACCATTCTGAATTATCTGGACAAGTATACAGAGCAGCTCGAACGCACCGGGCAGGTGGAAGAGTCGCAGCAGCTGGCGTTTGAAAAAACGACGGAGGCGGCTGCAAGCCAGGTGGAGATGCTCCAATACTTGAAGGACAACGGCAAGACGCTGACGAACCAGGAAGAAGCGCTGATCGCGGCGTATGAGAGGTTGGGAAGTGTTATCCCCGGGACGACGGACGCGATGGCGGAATATGTCTCCGGGTTGTTGGAAGAGGCTCGGCAGAGCGACAAGACAGAAAAGGAGATTTATGATCTGGTGGCGGCGCAGATTGCGGCCAGCAACCAGGGGCTGAACTTCAGCCAGCAAATTGCCGCGTTGCAGCAGCTGGGGTATCAGGCAGGATTGACGGCGCAGCAGGTGTCCATGGCTACCGGAATGCTGGGCACATACCAAGACCAGCGGAATATCGAGCGAACCATAAAGGGCTTGATGCAGACGGAGAAGCTGACCCGCGCACAGGCGGAGGCACGGGTATATTCCGGTATGCAACACGCACTGTGGACTGGAATCTCCCAGAACGGTGGGTGGGGCGGAAACTCCTACGCGCCGTCCGGCGGTGGATACAGCGGCGGTTCCGGCAGCTCCGGCAGTTCCAGAAAAACCGAACTGGACAACGCGCGAAAAAAAGCGGCACAGGCCACGATCGACGCCATCAAGAGGCAGCGGGACGCGGAGACGGATGCCATTGATGAGCAGATAGAAGCCCTGAAGAAGCAGAACGAGGAGACGGAGCGGGGCGAAAAGCTGGAAGAGCTGAAGCTGAACATCCTGAAAAAGCAGGATGAGCTTTTGAACGCCCGGAACGAGCGGACGGTGCGGCAGTACAACGCCGCCACGGGACAGTGGGAATGGGTGGCGGACGCACAAAAGGTCAAGGACGCAGAGGAGGCACTGGAGGATGCCAAGAAGGACCTGCGGGACTATGAGCGCGACACGGAGCGGGAACTGGCCATTGAGGAGCTGGAAGCCAGGAAAAAGGCTATTGAGGCGGCGTATCAGCTGAAGATAGACACGTGGCAGAAGCTGATAGACGAGCTGAACGGCGACGTGGAGACGGAGAAGGCGCTGCTGGCGGCCAGCAGGGGCGACTGGGAGACCTATTATCAGGAGATGCTGAAGGTGTACCAGAAGCTGCTGGACGCGGCCCAGGACTACGAGGACAAGAAGCAGAAGATCCAGAACAGCGGCAACACCGGCGGAGATACCACCGGCGGCGGCAGCGGCGGCGGCGACGGCGACGGGGACGATAGCAGCAAAGGAAATGACACAGGCGATGATAACAAGTCCTCCCCCACCTCGGAGGTGGATAGACTGACGCCTGCACAACGGATCATATACGATATGTGGATGAGACGGGGCGTAGGCACTTACGAAGCGCTGCGGCAGGCAAAACAAAACGCTTCCGATAAAGTCAAAGACAATTTTGACAAAACGGCGGAGTCCTCGAAGGACTACGAAAAAACCACTATAGGAAAGCTGGATGGCTTAACGAAAAAAGACACCGGCAGCAGTGGAAGTACGTCCGGCTCCGGCGTCAAGAAACCGTCCAACGGAGGAAACACGCTGGGCGGCGGAAAGAACATAAATAAGGTCTCCCAGTACGACAGCGGCGGCGTGCTGCACGGACTGGGCGGCATCAAGGCCACGGTGGACGACGAGATGGTGCTGCCCCCGGACGTGACCCGGAAGCTGCTTACGCCCTCTGCGGAGAACAGGGCAATGGAGGTCATTTCCGGGATGCGGCTGGCGCTGAACGACAGGACGCCCTACGGTCAGAGTCTGGCTGGCGTGACCAATAACTCCTCGGACAGCCACGACGTGTCGTACTATGTGAACGGTGTGCCCATCGCTCCAGAGATGGCAAAACTGCCGATGGAGCAGATCGTGCGGCAGCTGAACATGGCGGCATTTCAGGGACAGGTATTCAACGGATGGTAAAGGAGGCTGCGGCGCATGGTGAACAAAACGCTGGCGGAATTTGCCGCCACACTGTGGAACGGTTTTTTTGCCCGGAGAGTGCAGGAGAGCCAAAGGTCCATGCTGCGGTATTACACGGCGACGGTGACGGCTGCGGCCAGCGGCGGGAAGCTGACTGTAAAGCGCCCCTTTGATGCGGGGTCGGCCCAGGTGGGCTATGTGGCGTCCATGGCGGGCGCAAAGGTGGGTGACAACGTGGTGGTGCTGGTGTTTGGCGACGGGTCGAACCTGAGCAACCACAGAGTATTCATGTACCCGGACGGCAGCAACCTGTGAGAAAAATTTTTGAAGAAATTCCCTTGACACGGGGCGCATCATTACATGACGGAGGAGAGGACACATGGCGAAAAAGAGATACGTGCTGGTGATGAAAAGCGGAAAGCAGATCCCGGTGACGGGCGTGACGGGACGGTACTATGTGACGCGGGAGGCTCAGTATCGGAAGAACAACCCGGAGATCCGGGAGCTTCGGAGCGTTTCGGAGGAGGAATGCGAGAAGCTGATCGCGGCGCAGGAGAAGAAAAAGCGGGGATGAAACGGAGGGCGGAGCATGGCGGCACTGGACAGGCACAGGGCATATCTGGAGGCGCTGAAGCGCCCGTTTCAGAAGGTCTGCCGGCTGCGGTTTCTGAACTGGGACGGCAGCACGGCGTTTTCTGTGGATAACGACCCCAAAAATCCGCACAGTAAAGCCTTTATCGCGGAGGGCAGTTTGTCGGTGAACCTACAGAACGGGGTGAGACGGACGGCCTCCGTGACGCTGGACGGCGTGGACCAGGTGTTTGCCTATCAGGTCAACAGCCTGTGGTTCGGGCAGGAGATCGCGCTGGACGAGGGGCTGGTGCTGCCGGATGGAGAACCGTATTACCTGCAGCAGGGCGTTTTCCTGCTGCAGGAGCCTACGGAGAGCGTAGAACCGGCCAAGCGGATCATTACCTATAAGCTGGTGGACAAATGGGCCAATCTGGACGGGACGCTGTGGGGCTATCTGGACGGTACATACCGGGGATCGTTGGGCGCAAACATTTTCCAGCAGATCAATGCGCTGCTACGGACGGAGAAGGGCAACGGGCGGCTGGTTGATCCGGTAGCGCCGGTATACACAGAGTATTACAACGGAAAGACCCAGGAACTGGCGGACGGAACGACGGCAAACCTGGTGGACGCGCCGTACACGCTGACGGTGAACCCGGAAAGCGGCACGTATGCCGCCGTGATATTGGGCTTCACGGAGATGTTGAACGCCTGGGTAGGCTACGACGCGGCGGGACGGCTGCGGATAGATGCCAGTCAGGATGACATCTCCGATGAGAGCAAGCCGGTGTGCTACGAGTTCTCCATGGGGCAGACAGAGCTGTGCAGCTTGTCGTATACGGACAAGCCGGCAGAGGTTTACAACGACTACATCGTGGTGGGTGACACGCTGGAGAACGGAACGCAGCCGGTGGGACGCAGCAGCGTGATAGACCCGGAGAGCGATGTGAATGTGAACCTGATCGGCATCAAGACAAAGTTCGAGATGAAGTCGGAGTTTGCCACAGTTACACAGTGCGGCGATCTGGCGGTGTGGAATGTGAAGCGGAGCGCGGCGCTGAAGAAAAACGTGGCGGTGACGTGCAGTCAGATATTTCACATACAGGAGAACGAGTTGGTGACGATCGTGCGGACGGACAAGCCGGGAAACCCCATAGAACGGCATTTGGTCATGGGCTTCTCCAGACCACTGGCATCCAACGGCGCGATGACCATTTCGGCGGTGTCGGTGAACGACCTGCCCAACAGCGCCGGGTATACGGCGGCGGTGACGCTGATCGCGCCGGCGGGCAGCCGATTGAGCTGCGGCACGCAGGAGTACCAGCTGGCGTCTGGCGCGACAGAGCATACATTCCTCACGCCGCTGGGAAATACGACGGTTGGGTATGACACCAACGCCGGTGTGGCCGGGTCATCCGTAATGATGATAAGCCGATGCGCACACTATACGCACTCGTTTGTGTAAAAAAGGAGAGAAAACTATGGCGCTTTATATGCCGACAAACGTGAACCCCTCCACCATGGGTGCGTGGGGCGACGGGACGGTGGATCTGAATAACGGGCTGCATATCTCATGGCAGGTGAACGGAAACAGCGCCATGCAGGCGTTTCAGGTACGGATATTCGAGAACGACTCGCTGAGCACTAAGGTCTATGACACGGGCAAGAGAACAGATAATTGCCCGTTCTATGGGCGGAATGCCAATGGAAATGTGGTGCGGTTCGCATACAGCATCAGCGCTGCGGCGCTGCAAAACGCGGGGATGCAGAACGGGAAGGACTACAAACTGGTCATCACCCAGTGGTGGTCCGACACGGAGAGCGTGACGCAGCAAAGCGCGTCGGTTTTCCGGTGCAGAGAGACGGCGGAGCTGACCATAGACACATTTGCCGATCCGGTGACAAGCAAGAGTGCCACGTGGACGGCCACCTATCAATACGCATCTCCTGTGTGGGTGCGATGGATGCTGCGGCGTGCTGGGGCGGATGAGATGCTGCTGGACACGGGAGCGCTATTTACGGCGCAGCTGGAGCTGACCTATGACGAGCTTTTCAACGGCGTGGAGTACGAGATCCGCTGCCAGGTGGAGAGCACCAACGGAAAGATCGCCGATACGGGATGGAAGGCATTCTCGGTGTTATATGAGACACAGAAGTACAGCGGTACGGCCACGGCGGTGGTGGGGAAAGAGAAGAGCGGCGTTTTCATCCAGTGGCCGGCGGCGGTGGAGATACAGGGTAAGGCGGAGGGAACGTACACCATAGAAAATGGCGTTCTCACCCTGCCGCAGGGCTCTACGGTCCTCTGGGACGGCGTGGGCGGAACGTCCAACGGCCTGGGGTTCGAGGGCGATTGGGGCATACAGTGGCGCGGCAGTATCGTGGATAACAACTGGATCCCGTTTATCGTCAGCGGCGAAAACGGACTGGGAGCAAGCGTCTCGTATACACCGGCGATCTTGGAAAGTCTCAAACAGTATGCACGCAGAGAGGGTGCAACGGTGGTGTATACCGCCAATATGATCGGCCACGATGTAGAGCGGGCGATCATCACCGTGTACTACAAGGACGATCAGGGACAGGATCAGGCGATTGGAACAAGCTGGCGCACCTCTGAAAAAAATCCTCCGCAGTACAAGAACGTGGAAGTGGTGGAGACGGTGCAGCTGACGGGAGCACAGGCGTGCACCGCCCTGTGGATCAAGAAAGGCGCTATCCAAGAAGGGGAGACTCCGAACTTCGACAGCAGCACTTATATGCTGGCGGATTTCACCAACGGCCTGAGCGGCGGCAGCGTCCAGCTGGCGGCGGGTATCACAGGGTGGGAGATATACCGGGAGACCACGGACACGGGAGAGTTTAGGAAGATAGGTCGTGCGGCGGCGGACCAGCTGAGCATCTGGGATTGCAGCGCCGTGTCACAGGGCACGTATACATATTACATATTTGGCGTGGGTAATGGGACGTTTGCCCTTACACCTATGACCACCAACCAGATCATGGTGTGCCTATGGGACTGGTCCATATTATCCTGCACAGAAACATCAGATGGGACGTATCACGTGGAGAAGCTGTACCGGTTTTCCTTGAACGTGTCCAGCGGGACGATGCCGAACAACAACAGCCCGGGTATTTTGGATAATTTTACGCCATATCCCACGGTGCAGCTGAGCACGGCAAATTACCGCAGCGGAACGCTGTCCAGCTACATCGGCTATGTGGGCGGCGGAGCGGAGTATATGGAAAAGGACGACCTGCGGATGGAGCTCTACGCTTTGTCCACCACGGGGAATACGCTGTTTCTGAAAAACAGAAAGGGCGACCTGATACAGATCAGGATCGCCGGAGAGGTGTCTGTCAACACCATGGACGACACGAGGCAACAGGCGCAAACGGCTTCCATACCATGGGTGGAGATCGGATCAACGGACGGGAAGAGAATCGTTATCACGGAGGATGACGATTTTTACAGTGAGCCAGCAAACGGCGGCGTGATACAGAACGGTACATTGCAGATACTGAAAACAGCGGACTCATCTTTTAATACACAAAACGTATTCCCAGATAGCGGGTTTATTGGGATGCGGCAGGTGCGTATCAACGGCATGGCATATACAGAGATTGAAAACAGTAAAGGCGGTATTTCGGTGTATATCGGGAAGGAGGCAGCGCAGTAAATGGCAAAAAAAGTTAATCACGTGGTGGTAAATGGAGAAACGATAGTGGACCTGCGAAGCGATAATGTGACGCCGGAGGCGATGGTGCCTGGGACAACGGCCCATAATGCGGCGGGGGAGCAGATCATGGGGACGTATGTGCCGCCGGTGACGAGCGTAAACGGGAAAACCGGAGCGGTGGAGCTGGGAGCGTCAGATGTAGGAGCCGTACCAACCGCTCGTACTGTGAATGGGAAGGCGCTTAGTTCTAATATTACTCTGTCTGCTGATGATGTTGGTGCCCTCCCAAGTTCTGGTGGTACATTAACAGGTAGTCTTTCGGGTCAGTATATCACTGGTACTTGGTTACGGACAACTGAGGTTTCTGATAAAGCTGGAGATTTTGCCACCATTGATAGTGATGGCTGGATTTACAAGCGAACGGCAAGTGAAGTTAATGACGATATAATTCGTGGGAAGAATATTTCGCCCGCGTCCATTGAGCTGTTTCCCGGTGCGTCTGCCGGCCACGGCGGATATATCGACTTTCATTACAACAACAGTTCGGCAGACTACACCAGCCGATTTCTTGAGACTTCATCTGGCAGAGTTACCCTCAATGGAAAAAACATTCTGACAGCGGCTAATATCGTTGCGCTGCTTAACGTTAATCTCACGTTCACAAATGGCGTTGCCACTTACGAAAACTCTGCGATAACGGCAGGTTCTGTTACTTTTGTGCAATGGAGAGCTGGCGCGGTGTCTACGCTGACGGATAGTGTGCTGTCAACGACACCGCAAAACGGCAGCATGATAATTGTTGCGAAAGCTGGTTTTACAGGTGGACCGCTGCCCGTCAACATCCTGATTATCAACCTGTAAGGAGGTGCAGATATGGAAATGTTTATCCAGATTGAAAAAAATGCGGACGGAAGCCATGCCAGCCAGCACGGCGGATCGCTCCAGAAAGGTTGGGCCTATTGGGATACCGACCAAGTGCCGATGCCAGAAAAGTTCCCCTGGGTGGAAATCGAGACACAGGAGGTCTCCCACGAAGCCGTCATGGACGGGGAAAAGGTGCTGATCCCGGCGTTTACCCGGCTGGAGGTTGTGTCAGCGGAGAACGGCGAAGAGATCAAAGTGGAGACGGTGGTGTCTCCGACCCAGCTTGACCGCATCGAAGCACAGGTCACATACACAGCGATGATGACCGATACCATGATGGAGGGATAAGCCATGAAAGAGAAGATCAAAGCGTGGTACAAATTCGGTCTGTGGACGAAGGGCATGGTGCGCAGCGCCGTGGTTAAGACGGTGCTGACGGCGGCGGAGTATCAGGAGATCATTGGAGAAGAATACGGGGAGGCGTAGTTCTATGAACATCTTGTGCTTACTGATCGGCGCGTCGGTGGGGTTTCTGGCGGCGGCGCTGATCAAAAGCGGGAGATAAACGGACAGGGCATAAGCCCGGAAAGGAGAGCGAATGGAACCGTGGGTACAGCAGATCGCCGTACCGCTGGCGGTAGCGATGCTGACAAGCAGCGGCTTGTGGGCGATGCTATCGAAGCGGGCGGACAAGAACAACGCGGAGCGGAAGATGCTGGTGGGTCTGGCGCATGACCGCATCATCCATCTGGGCATGGTGTACGTGACACGGGGGTACATCACGCAGGACGAGTACGAAAACCTCAATGACTATCTGTATCAGCCGTATGAAAAGATGGGCGGCAACGGCAGTGCAAAAAGGGTCATGGAGGAAGTGAGGAAGCTGCCCATCAAGCGAGAGGCGTAAAGCCGGAAAGGAAAGGTACAACTATGGACATCAACACTATCGGAGTGGCCACTGTTGCCGCTATCATCGTCATCTGCTATCTGATCGGCATGATCGTGAAGGCTTCGGCGCTGGACAGCAAGTGGATCCCCATCATTTGCGGCGTGTGCGGCGGCATCATCGGGGCGCTGGCGCTGGCATTTCACATGCCGGATTTCCCCGCCGAGGACTACTTTACGGCGGTCGCCGTGGGCATTATGTCCGGCCTGACCGCAACGGGCGTTAATCAGATTTTTAAGCAGATGAAGTCTACCAATGACGCGGAGGCCATGTAAATGGCCGCCCCGAAGGTCTACCTGTCCCCAGCGATGCACAGGGCGAACCCCTGCGTATATCCGAGGGAGGACGGGCAGCAGTGCTATGAGGCGCTGGAGAACAATGAGTATATCGACATTCTGGAGCCCATTCTGCATCGCTGCGGCATTGCCACCAAGCGCGGCTATCGCAGAACCCCCATGAACAGCGACAACGGCAACGACATCATGAAGCGGAACGTGGCGGAAAGCGATGCGTGGGGCGCGGACGTGCATTACGTCAGCCACACCAACGCCAGCGCCAACGGTAAGGCGCAGGGCTGTCACCCTATGTACTACACATACTCCAAGAACGGCAAGAAGCTGGGCGAGATCATGGTAAAGTACCGGAAGCAGATTTACCCTGGTACGGTCAAGCTAATTCCCCGTTCTGATCTGTATGAGCTGCGTATGCCGAAGGCCGTCTCCTTCTACGAGGAGCACGCTTTCCACGACAACCTGTCTGACATTACCTGGTTCCACACCCACATGAAGGAGATCGCCGAGAGCGCGGCCAAGGGGCTGTGTGAGTGGTTCGGTATTCCGTATGTGGAGGAGGACGAGCGTGGCACGTGCTGGTGGGAGACTTTCGCCAATACGCCGCAGCCCGGCGCGGCTTCTGCGATGTCTACACGTTACGCCGCATACAGGGCCGGAGATTTTCTGATCAACCTGTCCCTCGGTTATGTGTACGAGGTCACAAATGTCACTGTCAGCGGCAATACCAGCGGCATCCAGTACGAGTACAAAGGAACGCTGAACTGGCTGGAGGGCGCAGGTGGCGCGGACAAGCCCGCGGAGTCGGCGAACCCCACGCCCGGTGAGCTGCTGGTGAAGATCATGAATAGCTCTGACGGCGTAGGCGGTACGTGGGAACTGGTGAAATGATCGCGGGACGCATAAGTCGATAGGCAAAATATACCGGAGAAATAAAAATAAGCCCCCTGCGGCGCACAGAGCGTCACAGGGGGCTTTCTACTTTGGCAGGAGGGTAGTTTGACGGGGCGAAAAGAAACGCAGCAGAAGGCGTTTACGGGCGAAACAGAAAGATGCCTCCCGCCGGGGGTGAGGGGGAATAACACTCGGCGGCGGGAGGACTTGAAAAGTGGGAGACGCAACCTGTGTGTAAAGGGAGGGCTGCATCATATTTACTGTAGCACGAACGGATGGGCGCGTCAATGGGAGATGACAAATTTTTACGCATTTTGCACGCTCCCGGCCAAAATGTTGGCGTTGATGTCCGCCTGACGCTCACGGGCTTCGAGAACGAGGGCGGCGGAGCGCTTGCCGGTGCGGGAAAGCAGACGGCCTGAATAGCGCTGCGTGACGTTGGGATTGGTGTGACCCAGTTTGGACTGAAGTTCCTCCTGCTTCATACCGGCGTTGAGGTCGATGCGGGCGCCCACATGGCGCAGGTCGTGGCTGCGGATGTCGGGGACGCCGGTGACGGCCCTGACGTGGGATTCCACAAGGGTGGAGAGCCACTGGCGGGAGCCGCGCTGCCACTCGCGGCTTTCATCGCCGGTGCGGGGACCGAAGGAACCCTTTGGCGCGGTGTTGCCGAACAGGGGCGCTGTGTCGGGAAGATCCTTCGGGCGGATGCCGCTGGCCAGATAGATACGGACGGCGGACTGGGCGATGTCGGGAAACTCGATGCGGCGGAACTTACTGCCCTTGCCGCTCTCGACGGAAAGCTCGCCGTCCTCCCAGTGGAGATCCGCCGGGGTGAGGTCCAGGAGCTCGGCGTTGCGTAGCTCGGTGGTCAGAAGCATGATGACAATGGCGTAATTCCGAGGCCATGTTTTCGCCTTGGCGGTGGCGGGCTTGTCGTTGCGCCAAAGCGTCATCACCTGCTGGTCGGTGAGAAGCACATCATAGGGACGGCGGGCGGTCTTGCGGGTATCGGGCGTCAGGCGGCGGGAAACAGGGTTGTGGTCGTACCAGCCGCCGCATTCGGGGTCGCTGGCGTAGTCGAAAAAAGTACGCAGCCGGTTGACGTAGAGGGCGACGGTGTAGGTACTGCAGCCGCTGTCGATCAGGTTGTCGCGCCACAAAAGGATGGTGGCGTAGGAGGGGTCGGAGTAGTTCTCTTTGGACTCAATAAAGAAGTTGACGAAGTTCTCCAGCGTGGCGGTGTACGCCTCGACGGTGCGGGGAGACGCGCCGGTGGCGGCGCAGTTTTTGATGTAGGAATCTGTGGCGGCGCAAAGTTTGCGCTCGGCGGCAGAGCTGCGGGGCACAGGTCATTCCTCCTTTCTGTTGGGTTCGCGGGGCTCCAAAATCTCCACGGTGTCGGGGAGCAGGAGGCGGGCGGCGGACTCGCTTTCGGCGGTGATGAGCATGGTCATAATCTCGCCGTCCCGCTTGCGGCGGACGGTGAAGGGGTATTCGCGCTTTATAACGTTGGTGACGAGCATTGGGTCAACCCTCCTTCTGCATATTTTCCACGGCGAAGGTGAAACGGATGGTGGTTTCGCCGGCGGCCATGTAAATGCTGTCGGAGAAGGAGCACAGCGTGGAAAATACCGATTTCGCCGTACCGTCCAACGCGGCGGGGTGGGGCATCTCCAAAGCCACGGAGGCGTGGGTGCTGTCGCTCTGAGGATCAGTGGATGAAACAGAGGCGGCGAAGCGCTTGGTGAGATCGGCGGTATCCTTGAGGGCGAGGTACTGCTTCAGCTTTTCAGGTCTGATAGACATGGTGGTGTCCTCCTTACAGAATTTTGTCATAGTATAGTCTACCGGCAAATGCGGATTTTGTGCAAGGGATTTGAAAAAATTTTCAAAATTTAGCCGCGACGGAGAGCGGGGATGAGCTGGGCGATGATTTTTGCCGCCTCGTCCGCTTCGGACGGCATATTCTGCCAGTCGAAGGAAAAACGGACGGTGGACAGGGCTTCTTCTTCAGTGAGGCCGCTGGCGATAAGGTTTTCCGAGGCGCGATTTTCGCCGCTGGAGCAGGCAGAACCGGTGGACACCATGACGCCGTGGTCACTCAAGGCGGCTGCGAGGGTAGCGCCGTAGACGCCGGGGAAGGTGAGGGACAGGATGTGGGCGGCGACGTTTTTACCGCCGTTTACCCGGTATTCCACGCCGTTTTCCGTCAGGCGGTGCAAAAGGCGATCCCGCAGATCGATGAGGTGGGTGATATTTTCCTCCATGTGGGCGGTGTGCCATTCCAGTGCCGCCGCCATCGCGCAGACCAGCGGCACGGACACCGTTCCGCCGCGCTCTCCGCGCTCCTGTGCGCCGCCGTAAAGCAGGGGGGTAATGGGATAGCCATCCCGGACAATCAACGCTCCTATGCCCTTGGGAGCGCCGAATTTGTGACCTCCAAAGGCCATGTAATCCGCGCCGAAAGCGGAAAAGTCGATGGGGATGTGGCCGACGGCTGCAGTCGTGTCACAAGCCAACAATCCAACATTTCCACGAAACCTTTTGATGTTGTAAATCTGCCCGGTTTCGTTATTGACCAGCATTTGTGCGAGGTCCAGTTTGGTGTACTTGGGGACGTTGTACTGCGCTACTGCCTCGGTAACGGCGTGATGCTCGAAGGGGCTGGCTATCATCGAGCGGTGACGGAAATCTGCGGTGGAGCAGATGCTCTTGACTGCCCAGTTGCAGGCCTCAGTGGCGCCGGAGGTGAAGTAGACCTCGCTGGGAAGGCAGTTGATGCACCGGGCGATGGTGGCGCGGGCTTTCTCCAGCGCGGCTTTCGCCTCACGCCCTGCGGCGTGGCTGCTGGATGGGTTTGCCTCCGGCGCGGCTTGCATGGCCTCCCACGCGCAGGGCAGGACGGGCGTGGTAGCGGCGTTGTCGAAGTAGATCATGTCAGGTTTCTCCTTTTCGTAAGAAGTTTCGCAAAGTGTGTCTTTGGTTATTTGTTGTGTTTTTGCAAAGCGTGTTATGATTTTCGCCGGCTGTGTTTGCATATTTGCCGATATTCAAAACGCAACGGAAATATAGTTTGCAAAACGAGCCGGAGGGCGGTGTGCCGTCCGGCTCGTAATGTGGGATATTTTGTGTGGGTACAGACCTGCGCCGTCAGCTGTTGACGGCATCCTTGAGCTGTTTTGCGGGCTTGAAGATGGCCACGCGCTTAGCGGGGACGGTGATGGTCTCGCCGGTAGCGGGGTTCTTGCCGGGGTGTGCGTCGCGGACCTTGCTGGTGAAAATGCCGAAGCCGGAGATATTCACGCTGTCGCCGGAGCGCATGACGCCGGTAAGGGTGTTGGCAGCGGCGGCGATCACGCGCTCGACGTCGGACTTCTTCATGTCGGTCGCTGCTGCCAGAGTGGAAATAAACTCGCTCTTGGTCATGGAATGTGCCTCCTTTCTGTTGTAGATTTTAGACTGAAACGTTTTATCGCCTTGCGGCTGGTGGGGGATCGGGGACTTGAACCCGGAACCGGGCCGTTATGAGCGGCCTGCTCTACCGATTGAGCTAATCCCCCGTATGCGGGCGGCGCGGCTGCCCAGACCGCACCGCCCCTCGAAAGGAGATTGGCCTGCCTGTATTCCAACAGGAGCCGGGGAAAATGAACAAAACCCGGTGCTGCTTCTTATGGCCGCAGCATTTATAAAGGAGGTCCTATCTGGACCGCGGACGCCTGTCGCGTCCGGTGGAGCAGGAGGCGGGAGTCGAACCCGCATGGCTTGCCGGCGCACGGAAAATAGACCATAAACATAGGAGGTGTTGATGTGTCCGGACAGCATCAGAAAGGAGATTTCTGTGTGTACCGTGCAAGCGCCCCAATGGCGCTCCTGCGTAGAGAGTGGGGAGGACGGGCTGGGGGATGCCCGCCTCCCCGATGAGGTGGGGCGTTCCGTCTTTCGCTGTCACGCCCAAATCATGCTACCGGCTGGTTCCACCCGGCGACACCGCTGCCAGACGAGGAGGTTTCATTCCTGACGGGGGAAGTCATCCATCAGGCGGGCATGGAGCAGCGTAGCGGATTTGAACCGCCACTATCGGTTTGGAGGACCGATGTGCTGACCGTTGAACACTAACGCTGCATGAGGGGGGTGCTCGTCTTTCCGAGCCGCCAGCCAATCATGTGATGGCGCACAGGCGCTTCTACGTCAGCAGAGTTTTAAGCGTTCCCGAACACACCTGCTCGAAGGAGAACTTAATGGCCTCGCTTTTGGGCACGTCTCCATGTGTCCGCAATTACAACATCGAGGCTTGAGGGGCTTACTTCAGGACTTCGCATCACCCATACGGCTGTTCCGCTAAACGCTCGTCACTCGCGGTGTCCACGTAGAATTGGAGGTATCGGTGGGGATCGGACCCACGACCTGCTCATTACGAATGAGCTGCTCTGCCAGCTGAGCTACGACACCGGATCCCCACCTTGTTTACGTCCTGGTGGGCGAGCTGACGTGCGGCGAAGGGGCTTGTGCCCCGTGGCCGCATTCCTGCGCGAACTGCCCGCGGGACACCGGGTGCGTTGCAGCGCATTGACCGGTGCAGCCTTTCTTACGGAAGGGCTTATATAAACTTGAAGGGCCTCTGCGCCGTTGGGGAGGGGGTGTCCCCTTCGGCAATTTTAAGTATGCGCCCCGTGTCAAGGGAACTTCTGAAAGTTTTTGAAAAAATTTTTCAGGAGAAAAAGCACTCCCAAAATTTGCTGAAACGGAACGTAAATTCCGCCGCATAGTAGCGGCGCAGAGGGTGGATGTAGACCACCTTGCCAGTGGCCGTGCGGCTGGTGGCCTCGATGTGCCGGGTGACGGTATCGCCCAGGTGGATGTTGGAGGGGATCATGCTGTGCCCTCCTTATGCGTTCCAGTTCTTCTTGCAGAACTGCTGCTTGAGGACGAGGTTTACGCCGCCCTCCCAGACGTGGCAGGTTTCGATGAGGAAATCGCCGTAGGCCATCATCTCAAGGCCGTTTTTGGGGTTGAACGGCACGCCGCAAGAGCCGAAGGTGAGTTCGATATTGGGTTTGATACCGTCGCCAAGCTCCAGCATGGCGCACGCTTCAAGAACTGTCATGATAAATTTCCTCCTGTTGTATAAATGGTGTATGATGTGAATGTGGGTATACAGGGTGTAATCAGCGCATACGGGAGGCGGCAAGCTGGGCAGCTTTCTCCCGAACGATGGCTTCGTAGATGTAACGCAGTTTGGCGTCCTGTGAAATGACCACCAGTTTGCTTACGGCTTCCCGCTGAGCGTACTTCGCGCCGCCGAGACGCATACGCTCACGGAGATTTTTCTGCCGGGTGGCGAGGTTGACATGGGCACGGCGCTCCAGCTCGGCGTACATCTCGCCGATGGTGGTATGGTAGTTCAGGCCATACTCCTCGCACATGGCGCGAACGCGGCGGTTCATTTCGTCGCGCCAGCGCTCCTCGTCAGTGGGAGGGGCGGCAAAGACGTCGGTGATGGTGCTGATCTTGCGGTCGGTGTTTTCGGCGCGTTCCTCCAGCGCATTGAGCTTGCTCTCGTACTCGCGGTTGATTTTTACCTGCAGCTCAAACAAATCATTGGTGGACATGGGCTTTGGCTTATAAGCCGTCTCGCGCATCTTCTCAAAGGCGGTGACGTAAGCGGCGGTGAACAGAACGCCCTTTTCGCCGGTCATTTTGTTGGCCACCATGTCGCAGCCTTTCTTGGTGAGAAGATAGCAGGGACGCTGCTCCCCCTTGCTGTCGGTGTAGATGTGAGGGATGAAGAAGTCACTGAGGGAAAAAGTTCCCGCAGTAGATTTTTCAACCAGCCCAAAGTTGGGCTCGTTAGATTCGCTGGGATTTTCACTGAGCCCAACTTTGGGCTCAGTAGCTTTTTCAAGGATCTCCACATAATTTCGGATGTCTCTGATAAGATGGCGGTGTTCTTTGCCGATGACCTCGGCGACTTCGCGGCTGTCGATCACGTCAACGCCGTTCTTGTGGATAATGGATAACTCATTCATGGTGTTTCTCCTTTCGGTTTATCTTTGGTAGTCAGCATACTACACGCCGTGTCAAGGGATTCCGAAGGTGGATTTCCAAAAATGAGCGCAAAAATCCCCTGCGGAAAGCTGTTGACTTTCGCAGGGGCGGCGTCTATAATGGGATTTAGACGAAGCCCATGCGGCTTTGGCAGAAAGCAGGGCGCTGATCTTTGGTCGGATGGAGCGCTCTGCTTTTTATTTACCCGGAAGCAGCATGATACCGTCGCGGATGCCCTCCGTGCGTTTCTTGCCGGTACGCTTGCAGTATTCGTCCAGAACTGCCAGTGTCTTATCGTCAAGGCGAACGTGGATGGGGTTAGACTTCGGATTTTCAACTTTCGGGCGTCCTGTGCGTGGACTCAAATTATTCACCTCACTTTATGTAGCCCATAAACTCATTATAATTCATGTAGCCCAAAATGTCAAGAGCAATTTTATAGGAAAAAGAACTCCGCACGGCATGAGCCGTGCGGAGGGTTGCATTGCTTGATGTGTGTCTGGTTCTAAGGTTGAATAGATACCTTGGTGGTGGCAAGTACTTCGTTTGTATCAGCATTGTAAAAAGTGATAGAAATTTGGTCGTATAAGGATGTCCCGATACCGGTTGCCCATCCATACCAAAAATTCCCACCATCGGAGAGCTTATAGGAAATCGTGTCATACTTCGTTTTTCCCGTGTAACCGTGTTTGATGGCATAGATTGAAGCATGATAAGTAATTTGATATTTGACAGAAATTTTCTCATTCGGCTTTCCACCGTATGCCTGGAACATAAAATACAAAGGGCTGTCAGGATCATAAGTTTTCGCTATCGGAGAGCCGTTTTCTTCATTGGTGACATACGCCTTACATTTCCACTCATAGATGCTGCGATAAAGAGACTTGATGTTGGAATAGTTCTTTTCCATTAAATACTCTACATATTTCAAAGTAGTGGGGTCTGTGCGGCTTTGGTGGGCGGAGACGTACTGATACCGAGATTCTAACGCTCTTTGTGCGGAGTCCTCAAAATCTCCCAAAGCATCGAATGCTTCGGCGGCTTGCGTATATTTCCAGGATTTGAAAAGGGCCTGAGCCTCATTGTAAGCGCTTATTTGGCGGGAACGATCAGCAATACGAGGGAGGAAAACGATGCAGAACACGGCCGAAGCAGCCACCAGTACCAATGCGGAAACAATGATAATTTTTTTGTGTTTTTTCTTGCGCTGCTGTGCCTGCTGCTCCAGCTGAAAATCGGTGAAGCGAGGGTCTTTGCCGCACTGCGGACATTTTGTGGCCTTGTCGCTAACGCTGTGGCCACAGTGAGGACACGTTTTGAGTGCCATGCTTTTAGCCCTCCTTGTTCTCGTTGAGAAGTTCCAGATTTACACGGGTGGCATGAATGTCGATGAGGAGTTTAGATGCGCCGTAGAGCAAACCACCGAAGAACATAGAAGCTACTGCAACGGCAACAGCCGCAAAAAACAGAGTAGTTCCTGTGGCGCCGGATGAATAGTAGGAATAACGCAGTTGGCTGGCCGAGACGGCGATAGCGACAACATCAATAGCTCCACATACCCAAGTGATCCAAGCAAATGCAGACAGCAGTTTGGACGCGGTGGTTTTGTAGCGGTCATCGGGTGTTTTGGGGAGTTTTGCTTTGGCGGCTGCTTCTTTCTGCGCTTCCTGAACGACGCGGTCACGCTGCGCTTTTGCCTGCTCGGCTTCAGCAATTGTCCGTATGGTGTTGGCAGGGCAGCCGCAGTTGGGACACATACCTTTGGCGTTGAGCTGTTCCTGGGTAATGGTGGCGCCGCACTCCGGGCAGACGTAGTTTGTGGTCATAGTTTTGTTCTCCTTTCGATTTATTATTCGCGCTGTTCATCCGGAGATGGGTACAGGGCGCGGAGGCGGATGGATAGTTCCAGAGCCTGAAGGTCGCGGGAGGTGTAGTCCTCTTTGTCCGGGGCGGCTTCCGCGGCGCGGCGCAAAGCGTCTCCGATCTCATTTTCGCTGTACGGCAGCGTTTTGTATGCAGCGGCGGTGTACTCGTCCCAGGTCATGCAGGCTTCGGCCTCCTCGCTGTTCTTGCCGTCAGAATAGCACATTCAGGCGGCAATAGCAAGGGCATTTTGTGGGAATTACGACAAAACAGGAGCGCTTTTGGCGCTCCTGTTCGTTGTTTTATTCCTGCTGTTCGGGGTCCAGGTCAAAGCCGTCATAGGGCGCGTTGAGGAAGTCGGTGCAGCATTTGAGGCATTCCTTGCCGCGGCAGGTGTCGGGGTCGATGGAGTAGGGGCACAGGATCCACGCCGCCAGCTGTTCGGCGGTCATTTCGCGGAAGTGTTCAAGGTTTGTTTTGGGGTGCTGTTCCAGCTGGAAGCCCTGCCGGGATTTTTCATAGGCAGCTGCACAATCGCCGTAGGCGGGGCACTGCGGGGCGGCGCAGGGCAGCACGGCCTCCAGACCGGTCATTTTGCAGATGTGTGACATTATTCCTGTTCCTCCTGTTCGTCTGGTTCGTTGGTGGTGCGGCTTGTGTACTTGCGGATGGGCATGATGAGGGCGTCGCCGTCCGGGCTGTGGAAATAGACGCAGGACAGTTCATTCGGCCGGCAGGCGGTGGTACAGCCGGGGAGGGCTTCCAAAATATCCAACAGGTAGAGGGCGTTGACCATCGGCAGACCGTCTCCCCAGTTGTAGCAGGTGGAGAAATCTTCATACTTGGAGCGGGATGAGGCTTTGAATTTTGCCTTGTCGCTGGCGATCTTGGCGCGTACCTCGGCGGCGGTTGGCAGGTTGAGGGTGACGGTGGCACCGTCGCTGTTCAGCAGCTCCGGCATGGTATCGTAGACGTGGGGATCGTTGGGCGGCGGCGCCCATTGCAGCTCGGTGGAGGGCGTGTTCAGGCGCAGAAGGGTGAAGCCGTCCGTGATGTACTGGCGGCCCTGTTCATCCAGAAATGCCCCGGCGAAGTGGGAACGGATCCCACTCTGCTTGGACACGGAAGCCCGGTACAAACGGCGGAGGGCGGCGGTGCTGGTGTGGCGCTTGTCCTCCCGCTGGTACTGCTGGGCCATGTCGGTACGGATAGCCCGGATCAGGAGCGCCAGCTGATGGCCCGCGCTGATCTCGCCGTGGGTGTTCGGGTCAATAGCGGGTTCCAGGGCGCAGAAGAAACGGCGCTCCTGTTCCGGGAGGGAATAGGCGATGGCGTAGAGATTTTCCAATAGTTTTTTGGGGGTCATAGTGTGGTGCTCCTTTCGTGTGGTGTTCGTTCACATTCCGGGCAGCGCCATGAGGGCGCTGCCGGAGGTGATGAGCGTGGAGGGGTCGGCGATGGTCTTTTCGTAGGACTCCGCGCCCTGGAAATCGTCGATGACGGCTTTTTCCTCGGCGGTCATGTCGGCGTAGTGCTTTTTGCCGTAGGTGGGCGGTAGCCAGTTCTTGTGCTGACCGGCAAAGATGTTCAGACGGTCGATGATGCGGGCGGCCTCCGGCTTGAACTTGATGTGGCAGGTGCCCTTTTTGTAGAAAGTGCAGGTGAAATAGGTGAAATCCGCCTTGTTCATGTCGTTCATGTTGGCGATGCGGACGGCGCGGTCTATGGGCGTGTGGGAAGTCGTCTCGCCGCGGTCCAGATAGTTCATAGCGCGTTCCAAATCGGAGATCAGGCTGTTCACCCGGTAGCTGTCCAGTTTTTCGCTGCCCCAGCTGGCGCAGCAGCCGTTGGAGGGGATGATGACCTTCATGCCCACCTTGTGGGCCTTGTTGGTGGCCCAGCCGTTGTAGTAATGGATGTTGTTGGCGCACTCCGGGTACCAGGAGTGCTTGGCGGAGAAGGTGTCGAACAGTTCAAGGATGGAATCCTCGACGCCGCGGGAGAGCTGGTGGGCGATCTCCCGCATGACGGTCTCGATGTTGTAGCGGGAGAAATCGTACTCGGAAAGAGAATTGACCTTGCCGTAATAGTCCTGCTGCATGGTGGATGTCATTTTGTCGGTGAGCTCCGGGCGGCGCAGAAGGTTGCTCCAATACTTGGCGCGGAGGCCGAAAAGGTAGGCGTTCAGGATGGTGGCGTTGTTGCCGGTGTTCCTGTCGCCGACTTTGAGGGACAACAGGGGCTCGCCGTATTCTCTGCCCGGGTCCATGTAGGGGCGGAGGGCGGCAAACTCGTTGATGAGCTTTTCGCCCAGGGCGGCCTCGAAGTTATAGCCGTCGATCATGTTCTGTAGCCAGTCGGCGGAGGCCAAGTCGGTGGCCTGTTCGCTGCTTGGGGCGCTCTTTTCGTGGGCACGGCGGAGGGAGGAAAGAATGTCGCTGGGGATTTCCTTTTTCGGTATGTTCACATAGACCAGCGCGATCTCCACGTCGGTGGGGCGCTGGGCATGGCGGAAGGCGTTTTCGATAAATTCAATGCGGGCGCTGTGTTCGCGCAGATTCTGCAAAAGGACTTTGCGGCGGTTGGTATAGGGGCTGCGGATGGTCTCGGCGTTCAGCAGGCAGACGATCTGGCCGCCGCGCTCCATGATGGAAAGAGCGTGCAAAAGGTGTTCGTCGCCATTGTCGAAGGGTGGATTCATAATACAGAGGTCGTACTGCTTGAAGCTGCGGAAGGTGAAAAAATCGTCGTGGACCACGTGCCGCCCCTTGCCGCGCAGGAGGGCGGCAAGGTCGCTGTCGCGCTCGATGCAGTCTATGTAGGTGTCGTTCTCGTTGAAGGAGATGCGGCGGCTGTTCCTGTAGTTGCGGGCGAAAGCGGAAACGGCATCGGCAAGGTCGCCCTTTCCGGCGGAGGGCTCGAGGATGGAAAAGACGCCGTTCCAGTCCACGCAGGAGAGCATTTTCCCCGCCAGTTTGGAGGGCGTGGGGTAAAAGCCGCTGTTGTCGAAGGACGGCAGGCGCCGGAGATCGGCGGTGCGGCTGTTCGCTGCTGCGGCGGCTACGGCGGCGCTGTGGTCGCTGTACCAGTCGCGGATCTTCTTTTTCGCTCCGGCGATGGTGGAGGCGCGGCCCAGGTAGTCGCCGCGGTCGTCGCCTCCGATGGTGGCGCTGACAGTATATTCCGTGTTGCCGTAGTAAGAACTGGCCTTGATGGTGGCGATCTCAGTGCCGTGGGCGGAAACGGCGATGTGTTCATCTCCATAACGGTTTTTCTTGGTGGCGTAGGTAAACATGGGCGGTGGCCTCCTTGTAGATTTTTGGTTTGGTGTTCAGGCGGTGAGGGCGTCGCGCTCGGCAATGAGCGCGGCCAGCTCGGCGGTGTGGATGGTGCGGCGGTGCTGTTCAATACAGTTGTTCGCCGCCTGACAAACGCGCTGGCGCTGCTCGGCGTTGAGGTACGGCGCGGCGGTGCGGAGGGCGGCAGCGGCGGAGAGGAGCTGCTGGCGCTCCTGCTCCGTGGCCGCGGTGCGGGTCTTGATCCGTGTGGGCATGGGTGGCTCCTTTCTTTGTCAGGTGCGCCGCTGGGGTGCGGTGCGGTAGGCGGCGCCGTGCTTGGTCTCGCCCTTGTCGATCCTGCCGGTGTTCACAAGGGCGGTAAACATTTCGCGGATGACCTGCTCGGTGATGTCGCCGGTGCAATGGCCGTTCTGGCCGTCCAGACGCTGGACGTGGAATTTGCTGATGACCACGGGCAGGGCGTTGTAGTCGAATTTATAGAGGTTGCGCCGGGGCGTTTTGAAGGCTTCCAGCAGGGCGGCGTTGATGTCGCCGCGCTTGCTGTTCAGATAGTCCCGGTACTGCTGCGCCGTCCAGTTGTAGGCGGTCTCGTAGATGTCGGTGGCGTAGTGCTGGAAGGTGCAGCCGTGTTCCAGCGCGGCAGAAACGGCGGGGATCAATTCCTCGGTGACGTAGCCGCTGACTTCCTGCGGGTGGATATAAAGGGAGCTGTTCCCGTTGGCGATGGTGGCGCCGCTGCCGTTCCGGTACGGCTCGGTGATAGTCCAGCCCTCGGCGGCAAACAGGCCCAAAATGTCGCTGTAGAAATTCTCGGTCTTGTCCTGGTCCATTCCCTTGCCCCATACATAACCGGAGTCCAGACGGAAATACACGTGTTTGTAGGGGGTATCGTCGCGCTGTTCGCTGTTTTCCTGTCGGCGCTGTTCGGCGTAGGCTTCCAGCTCGTCCAGGCTGTGGCGGATGGCGGAAAGGGCGGTTGCGGCGGTGTCGCTGGTGGGCTGCCCGGTGATGACGGATTTCAGAACGGCGGCATGGGCGGCGATGGCGTCACAGTGGGCGCGGACGGTGGCCGCCTCCGGGATGGGATTCTTGATGGCGGGCATGGTGGTTTCTCCTTTCGTTGTTCAGATGATGGCGTTTTCTCGGAACTCGCGGACCAGACCATAGCGGCGGGCCAGCTGTTCAAGGTGCCTCTGTTCGGCAGCGATGGCCGCCCACGGTTTGGAACGGTCGGGAAAGTCGGCTTGCCATTGGATGGCCTGGGCGCGGGCGGTGTCTTTGCGGCACTGGTAGGTGTTCATTTTTTCGCTCCTCCTGTTGTGTAGTCTGTTCCCCGTGTCAAGGGAACGAATTTACTTTTTTCGATGGGGTGGAGCTGGTGCGCCCAACTCCCCAGAGGCGGCGCGGCGGCTGTTCAGCGTTTGCGGGGCTGGTCGATCCGGCCCAGCAGGCGAACAAAAAGCGCCGCCAGGGTGGCGGCGCCGGTGGCGGTGACGATGTAGGAAAAGACGGTCATTTTTAGCGCTCCTTTCGCTTGATGTTGTCTGTGATGTTGTCCCAGTAGAATTTATAACCGGTGCCGAGCTGCTCGAAGATAACGGAAGAGGCGAAGGTGGAAAGCGGGGCGAACACCTCGCCGCGGCTGGTGTAGGGGCTGCGCTCGGTGTTCCAGTCGATGCCCAGCCGCCCGGATTCCCGGCGGACGGTGAACACGTCGCCGAAATGGCGCGTCACGATCTCGCGCCCGCTGGTGTCGTACAGGTGGACGCGCACGCGGTCGCCCTCGGACAGGTCGACGGGGCGATACCAGGCGATCCGGTACGTTGACGGGATGGCAAAGAACATATTTTTATGTTTCTCGCTGTAGCTGGCGCGGAACAGGTCGCCGGAGGTGGCAACGGCGATATAGTCGCCGCCGGTGTGGATGTCCTCAAATTGTAAAAGCTGCATTTTGTTCTCCTTTTCGCCCTGGTCAGGGCATGAAAAAAGCGCTCCCGGAAAATCTCCGGGGGCGCTGTTCGTGTTTTGCCCCGCATTTTTCCGGGGCTGCTGTTCAGGTGGTGTGGGTGTTGGTGTCGCTGGTGGGTGCGGTCTGTTCCGCGGTCATCGTCTGGCCGTCCGGCAGGTGGAAGGACACCGAGAAGCCACAGCCCAGGGCGGCGGCGATGGCGGCCAGATCGGACACACTCCAATTATCGCGGCCCAGTTTCTGGGCGATATTCGGCCCGCTTGTGTTTAGACGGCGTGCAAGTTCTCTTGCAGAAAGTCCTTGCTCAAGAAGAACGTGCCGCAGCAGTTTTGAAACCTGCATTCTGTATCACCTCTTTCCGGGCGGCCTGCTTATAGTCTACCGGCAGGCGGCCAATTTGTGCACAGTGTAAACGATTTTGTTATTTTTGTCAAGTCTTACAATAGCGTCAGTAATTCTTTGGTTAATTTGCCGATTTACAATGATAAGATATGCGCGTATAATGATAATTACAAAGTTACCACAGAACAACACTTTTTGAGGCCGACAGGCCGGAAAGGACACACGACATGAAAAAGTATTTCAACGTAAGTTTCCAGTACAGCGAAAGCGTTTACTGCGCCAACATCGCGCACGCCGAGAGCGCCGAGGCCGTAGAGGCACACTATTCCGCAAAATATGAGTGGTGCAAGGTCTCCGAGGCCACCGCCGCCGACGTGGAGGAAGCCAAGCGGAAGGGAAAGCCGATTATTGAGATCGAGACCGCGCCGAAAATGGAACTCAAAAACTACACGATCAAGGACATCGAGAGCATGAGCGCGGCGGATCTGGCCAGCTTCGCGGAGGAAGTGGAGACGATCAAGGGGCACACGGTCTATTATATCGATTTCGGCGGGTATTTCGGTTTTTCCGCCTGCGTCACCGCCGACGGCCAGCACATCAAATATGCGAACGACTACGAACTACACCACAAAGGCAAGAGCCGGGACGAGCTGCGCGAGCTTTACCGCCGGGAGCTTTCCGGGAAGCTCTTTACAGAGTCGGAGCTTTCCACCGTCAGCAACTACGAGGACGCGCAGCGCAAGCGCTATTTTCTCATGAACTACTACGGAGAGCGCCGCCCCCACGTTTCCGCCTTTTATATCGGGGAAGCCCCGGACGTTTCCGGCCTGACGTTTAGCCCTGTTTTCATGGCCTATTATAAGGACTCCGCCTTTGTGAAGCACGGCGCGGAGCTGCTGCACACGCTGGCAGAGGCAGAGCGGGAGAACGCGGACAATTTTGACTACTGGCGCGGCGCTTTCTTGCATGAGATGTTTAATCACGAGTACGGTATTAACTGGGAGGCAGATTATGACGTTTGCGCCTGCTTCGGTAACTGCAAGGGCGTAAAGGACTATACCGACCGCGCCGAGCTTTTCGCCGCCTGCGGCTTTAGCGCCACCCAGCGGAGCGCCTACGACGCAGCACGCCGCGAATACTACCGGCAACAGCAGAAGAACGCCGAAAACTACTAAAGGAGGGCAACAAGCAATGAACGAAAACACCAAGACCGCCCGCGCCGAGTGGGAGAGCATGAGCGGGGAACAACAGTACACGGCGCTTGTAGCGATGGCCTGGACCGTGCGCCGGAAGGCAGAGGCCCGCAACCAGACCGGCGCCGCGTGGATCGAGACCGAGGACGACGCGCAGACCGTAGCCGCCGACGCCTGGACCCGGATGGGCGCCGCGCTGGATCGTAACGAGGCCCAGGACGCGCCCGCGCCGCTGGCGGTGATCCTGTACCGGGCAGCAGCCCAGGCCGCGCACAGTATCAGCAGGGCCGAGCAGAGACACGCCCGCGCCATATCCGCCACCATTGACGACGACGGCGCCGAGCGCTGGCAGATCGACACCGAGGCCGGGACGGACTGCGACGCGATAGCACCCGGGCCGGAGGCCGCCGCGATCCTGCGGGAGAGCGTGGAGAGCGTCGCCCGGGATCAGGTGGACCGCGTAGCGCTGACCATGACCGCCCGCGGGTACACTACGGCGGAAATAGCCGCCGCGCTGATGGTTGACCGGTCCACCATTTCCCGCCGCCTGTACGCCATGCGGGACCGCTACCACGCGCAGCAGGGAGAGGAGGCGGAAGCATGAGCAGGACGGAGCAGAAGCAGGAGGCGGGGCGCTTTTTGGAGTTCCGCAACCTGGAAGAGCTGGCCGAATATATCGGCCTATACTACCCGGAGGAAATCCACGTTTTTGCCGCCGTGGAACACTGGTACACCGAGGACGACCAAGGGGAAAGCCACCTTGACCGGGACGAGCTGAACGACTTTTTAAGGCGATACGGCGCGGACATCGTATGCCAGAGCCTGGCCGGCGGCATCTGCTGCGAGATCATAGAGGACTAACCACGGACGCGCCCAGCAGGGCGCAGGAAGGAGACAAGACACCATGACGACCAACAACACCACCAGCCCGGAGAACCTGTACAACATCGCCCCAGAGGGAAAAGCGCAGCTATACACCGCCGCGGAGATCAGAGCCGCAGCAGCGGGCGGCCTGCAAATCTGGCTTGACGTGGGCCGCCGCTGGCCCCGCGTCCCGTGCCGTATGGCCGCCACCGTGCGCGGATGGGTAACGGCAGTAGGGGAACGCGGCGCAATATATCAAGCATGGGCCGGAGACTTCCACGGCAGCCCCAGCCCCGCCGAGATCGTCACCACCTGACCCGGAACAGACAACCGAAGAAGCCCAAACCAGCACCGCCAGGACGGAACCAAACCCGCCCCAGCGGTGCTAATTTTATGCCCGTGCGGATTTTTGACAATGCCGCCGGAAATATAGAAAACGGACAGAAACACCCCGCCACGCTTTCCGGGCGTTGAGGGAATACACCGACACCGACTCCCAAAGAAAAACGCCGCCAGCAGCCCCGCAGAGGGCAAAGAAGCGGAAAAGACTGCCGCCAGCCCCCACGCGTGCGCGCGCGTTAATTCCGGGCGCGGTTGAAAACAGTATAAAACAGTATCATATACAACCACCCCCAGCAGAGCAGAAACCCGCACCAAAGACCCCAGCAGGACACCCGAAGCAGGAGAACACCGGCGCAGAACGGAGACCACCAGCGGGAAGCACTGACCGGAAGAAAAGAGCAGCGGCGAGGGGAGGGAAGGAGAGTCGCCCGGCGGCCTATGTTCCGGGCTGAACAGCTGACCGGCGGAGACCGCCAGCGGCGGCGGGCGTCCCGGCTCCATGCCGTGACCGCCCGGCAGGCGGCAGCCGCCACCGACAAAACAGCCAAAACTGGCGGAAATTGTCAAATCAGAGACCGAAAGCGGACGAAATGAAAGAGAACTTGCAAAAATTGGAACATTCCTTTACATATTAGGACAATATGTAAAGGAATGCACCCCGGCGGCGGGTGTATTCCTTGCAAAATCCGGCGGAAATGGCCACCACCGCCACCACCTGACCGCCTTTCAGGGCGGCAACCTGGGGGGAGGTTTACAAATCGGAAGGGCAAAGCCTTTTCTCCCCGCTGTGCAACTCTCCCCCCCACCTAAATGTTCTCCATACCGGCTCTAACATTCGAGCTATCTCGTTATCCTCCCCGCTCCCATGTTCCCCTCTCCGACACCAATTCGCGTTTCTCACGCAAGTTACCGGCAAGTAAGGGGTAGGGGGGTGGTTTTGAAAACGGGTCGAAAAAACGAAACGGTCAAAAGGCCGAGGTCGAAAAATAAAAATTTCGGCGGGCGCAAGCGCCATATATGTGAGGGGAAGGTGCGACCTTTGTGCGGCGGTTGTGCGAGGGCGGCGGCATGGTGTTGACACGAATGTTATATGGGGGTGAAAAAGTTTTTCTGCTTCCCTTGACACGGCGATTAGACTACCGGTTGCCAAAGGGCCGGGCGCAAGTGGCCGGCAAGTTAGATCGAGGGAGTGCTTTGGATATGGTGGTAGACATTTTAGAGACTGATAAGAAGTACAGCGTGATCTACGCGGATCCTCCGTGGACGTTTAAGACGTACAGTGCAAAGGGCAAGGAGAAGAAGTCTGCGGAAGCGCATTACCGCTGCATGGGAAAAGAGGACATACAGGCGCTGCCGGTGCAGGGCATAGCGGCAGAGGACTGCGTGCTGTTTCTGTGGGTGACTATGCCTTGTTTGGAGGAAGGCTTGGAGCTGATCCGTAAGTGGGGCTTTACCTACAAGACCTGCGCGTTTACATGGGTAAAGCAGAACAGGAAGTCGGACGGGCTGTTTTGGGGCCTGGGTTTCTGGACCAGGGCCAACGCGGAGCTGTGTCTGCTGGCGACAAGGGGCAAGCCGAAGCGTGTGAGCAAGGGCGTACACAGTGTGGTGCTGAGCCACGTGCGGGAGCACAGCAGAAAGCCGGATGAGGTGAGAGACCGGATCGTGGAGCTGATGGGAGATATACCCCGCATCGAACTGTTTGCCAGACAACAGGTGGACGGCTGGGACTGCTGGGGTGACGAAGTATAGGGAGGGATGAAAATGAGAAAAGAAATTAGTTTCGATGAACTGAAAGCCTTGCTGTTGTACCGTAAGATCGTGGCGTGGGATGAGGACCATATCGAACTGGATACCGGGTTGAAACTGCGGGTTGAGATGACGGACTGGGACTGCTGTGCAGGAGTCGAATCGAAGTTCGCGGACGTAAAACTGGACGCAGCCATTACTGCGGTATCGGACATAGAATATGAGCCGTGGGAAGATTGTGACACTTATGGATGCAAGGCGCGAGTGACGATTATGCACAACCGCAACGCTATTTGCATGATCGAGGCCGACGCTGATGCGGGCAATGGGGGATACTACTTCTCCATCGCATCTTTTATCGTCACTCTGCCCGTGAACGCAGCAGAGGAACAGTGTGAGTTCGTGAGGAGCTACCACGGCAGGGAGGATGTGTAACCATGACTATGCGGAGGATGGGAGATGTAGCGACGGACGTGCTGCTGGACGAAGTGCTGGGCGGAAAAGTGGATGAAATGCTGCTGGACAGGGACGCGAACCTTGGTGCACTTCTTCGTCTGCGGCGGCACTTCCCGAAAGCGGCAATGAAACTGACGGACGAACAGTGGGTGTACCTGAGTGAGATGTACGAGGGCGGCATGACGGTAACGGAGGTCGCGGCGCTGCACGACGTAAATAAGAGCACGGTCAGCCGGAGCGTAAACCGTGCGAAGCAGACTTTGCAGGACTATCTACAGTTCTGCCTGTGATGAGAGTGGGAACGAGATACATGGGACGGATAAACCAACCGCTGACAAAAGAGGCGGCACGAAAACTGATGGCGCTGGATTTGACGGCAAAGGAACTGACCACCTACGAAAAACTGGACGAGTGGTACACCGCATGGGGCGGGAGGTGCTATGTCAGCTTTTCCGGTGGAAAGGACAGCACGGTGCTGGCGTATCTGGCGGCGCGGTATTTGGCGAGTTTCAGGACGCCTCCGTGGGAGCTGAATTTGGTGTTTGTGAACACTGGGTTGGAGTACCCGGAGATACAGAAGTTCGTGAACGAGTACGCCGACTGGCTGCGGAGGGAGTTTCCCCGCGTGACCGTCAACCTCCACCGCCTTCGTCCGAAGATGAACATTCGACAGGTGGTGGCAAAGTACGGGTACAGCATCGTGAGCAAAGAGGTGGCCGCTTATGTTGAGGAAGCGAGAATAAAGCCGGACGGACGTTCTGGGGCTCGACTTCGTGGAGAATACTTGAGAAGTAATGGAACTCCAAGCGATTTTAACTGTCAAAAGTGGGAGTATCTTTTATTCGCACCATTCGCAATATCGTCAAGATGCTGCGCGGTAATGAAAAAGCAGCCCATGAACGGCTATGTGAGAAAAACGCAGCGTGTCCCTACTATGGCTACAATGGCTCAGGAAAGCCGGTTAAGAACGAAGGTGTGGTTAAAAACTGGGTGCAATGCCTTTGAAGGGAAACACCCAGCAGGAAAGCCCATGAGTTTCTGGACGGAGCAGGATGTGCTTCGCTTCATCGTAGACCACCAACTGCCCTACGCCAGCGTGTACGGCTACATCGTGGCCAGCGACGGCGAGAACGACTACGGCGCGACGCTGATCGACTGCAATCTGCACTGCACGGGATGCCAGAGGACGGGATGTATGTTTTGCGGCTTCGGGGCGCACCTCGAAAAAGGCGTCAACCGCTTTGAACGCATGAAACTGACACACCCGAAGCATTACCAGTTCTGTATCGGCGGCGGGGCGTATGACACGGATGGCCTGTGGAAGCCCACGAAGGACGGCCTTGGTTATGCGCGGGTGCTGGACTACATCGGAGTGAGGTATTGAGATGAGCACTGGATATGCGGAGAAGAGCGTACTTTTCAACGAAACTCAAAAGGCACTGAAAGCCCTTGATATGAGAGCGAAGCAGTACGGTGTCGATGAAGTTTATAACTGGTGCAGGTTCGTTCTGGGCGCGAAGCCGGGGAGCTTTACCGAGGGGCAGCAGATTGCGGCAGTGTTCTTCATGCAGACCGTACACAAGTTCCTTGATGGCCTTGCAGATGTGCGCGATATAGGCAGGGCAGAACCGCGGGTGATGCCTATGGAGTTTAAGCCGAAGGTGACGTACCGCCTTGACGAACAGATCTGGTGGAAATTGCTTCAGGCGCGAGCACTTGGAGGTGAGATGATATGTCATCTATAAACTGTAGGCTGACCAAGAACCTGAGAGATTATTACACGACCGGAATGGGCGGTATGAGCCGCCTGATTTTTACTGAGGCGTGTCACTTGCACACCATGCGATTATACGGCTGGGAACCAGCGGCGTATATTCCTGCACCGCGAGATGGCGATGTCGCCGTTATATGGAACCGGAGAATGTGTCATTTGCTTGCGCTGCAGAGCCACAACGAAGGAAATCCTTACGGGTATATCTTTTGGGAATGGTATGCGAGAGAATTTGAAAAACGCTACAAGATGCGCGTGAGCAACAGGCCAAAGCGCATGATGACCTTTGCGCCGGAGATAAAGTTCCGCGGGGAACCGCTGGATATGAGGATGGCAAGGATGATGGAGGAACGAACATGATCTTTGAAGCAGAAGCGAAGCCAATCAAGGCAGGCGCAGGAACGCCGGTCACGCGAGTGCTGAACCTTGATATTCAGCCGGTGGGCAAATGTCAGCATATACCCGTGGTGTACACAAGGGACTATGATACGTCGCAGGGAGATCACGAGTTGAGGCTTGCCGAGTGCAAAGCGTGTGGTCGGCATACGTTCGGGCATCCGAGCAAGGAAAGGGCCGTAGCCGCGTGGAACAACGGCGAGGTGTACGATCTCTGGCCGATTATGGAGGTAGAGAAATGAAAGCTGTACTTATCAGCATACGCCCAAAGTGGTGCGAGAAGATCGCAAACGGAGAAAAGACCATTGAGGTGCGAAAGACCAGGCCGAAACTGGAAATGCCGTTTAAGTGCTATATCTACTGCACGAAAGCAAAAGAACGGCTCGTCGGGATTTTGAAAGATGGTGACGAAAATTATGGGGAGATATACCACGGCAAGCCCGTTTTCATAAAGACGGAAAAGGGTTCTGTCTGCGATATGTGGGGTAAGCGCCAAAAGGTCATCGGCGAGTTCGTGTGCGACCGTATCGACCGGCTGGTGCGAATTGGCTACGACGGAAGTCGTGACCCTTCAGAATATTGCATTTGCAACTCTGCTATGTCTGTGTGTCCCGTGGATGGCGTCCGCGAGGATGCCTGCCTGACGCAGCAAGAACTGGAAAAATACCTTGGAGGGTGTGAGGGCTACGGCTGGCACATCTCCGACCTGAAAATCTATGATACGCCGCGGGAGCTGGGGGAGTTCACCGGGTTGCGCGATACGAAGTTTGGAGCCGCACCGTATGAGATCAAGAGGGCACCGCAAAGCTGGTGCTATGTGGAGGAACAGAAATGATATACACCTTTCATGTGGGAGATTATGTGAGGCTGGAACGTGCCGATGGCACATCATCCAAAACGCTTACCGGATATGTGTCGTCTCACCAGCGATTAGTGTCCGGGCACAGTTTCATTTTCAAGTGGGACGATGGGACGCAGACGGGCTGGAGTGGCAATATAGAGGATCTGCCGCAGAATTTTACTCGCATTGGCAAGTACGACTTTGCGTGGCTAAGAGCGGTCAGGGATTGCGGATATGCGGAAAAGGACGAGCTCGACAAACTGAGCTCCACGAAACCGTTGATGATGCCGGAGTACCTGCGCGAGGGAGATTTTGTGGAGACTACAGATGGCCGCGTGGGTTACATTAAGAGCATCTGCCGGTGTGAGAAATGCCGGGAGCGTGGGTTCTATGAGCCGACGGTACATTTTACGGACGGTGAGGAGGACTGCATTACCAAGTACGAGGCGGAAAATGGCTTCAAGGGCTATAAGCGCATCGGGCTGTGGGAGAACGCAAGCGAAGTACAAAAAGCACAAAAACTGAATGAAATCGAGCCACTGAAAGAAGTGGCAAAAGGGAATATCTGGAATGAGCGTAGTGGTGGCTGGCTATATGTCCAGCAATGCAAGATCAACGAACTGGTAGACGCTGTAAATGAACTGCGAAAGGAGAAACAGAAATGACGGAACGAAAGGTGCTGATCGTCCGCGTGAAGGGCGGTATGCAGATAGTGCAGGGCGTAACCAACTATATCATAGAGGGGCTGGTTCGGGGCGTGCTGGTGCTGCCGGAGGATGTCATCACGTCCTACGCCATTGAGGAGTTTCCTGCGCTGGGCGTGGAGAATGAGGACACGATTTATACGGTCGTGCCGGATGGCGTACAAGCAATAAAGATCCTCAATAAGGACGATATACGCCCCATTGGCGCGTATATGCAGGTGCAGGAGGAAAACGAACAGCGGGATGGCGACGAAGCCCAGCCAGACCCAGCACCGCAGCCGACCGAACCCGCCACGCCGTTTAAGCCAAAGGGCTCGATGGCGGAGATCAAGCGGGAGGTTTTTATACGGCTGCAAGCCTACCAGCAAAGAACGAAGCTTGGCTGGGCACAGAGAGTGTCCGACGCTACCGGCGGCAAGGTGGCCCCTGACGTGGTGCGGCTTGGCCTGCTGGAGGCTCGGGACATCGGCATTGACCGCTGGAAACTCATCGGAAAGGCGCTGGACAAGCTGGAGGAGGAAACGGAGAAATGAAAATTTATATAGCAGGACGTATCACAGGCAATCCGCATTATAAGGCACAGTTCAAGGCTACGGCGGCCATGCTGCAGGAGATGGGTCACACCGTCCTAAATCCGGCAGAGCTGCCGGAGGGCATGAAGCCAGCAGACTATATGCGTATATGCTTTGCTATGCTGGATAGCGCGGACGTGGTTCTTTTCCAGCTCGGATGGCAGGTGAGCAAGGGGGCAAAATTGGAGTACGACTATGCGAGATACATCGGGAAGGACGTCATTACCGTTGACCCTCTTTCACGGGTTGACACTTACGACATCCTCCGCGCTGTAGCTTCCGTTGAGAAAAGGATGCGTGAAAGGAAAGAACTCCCCAATGGATAAGGCCATCTGGACGGTTTGCACCGCCAAATTGTGCCCCAAGTGCATCAAGGAGATGGAAGCGGAGTACATCGTGTACCTGACGCACGAGCAGCAGAGGAACCGCATGAAGGACATAGCCACGCACGGTTACTGCGACCGTTGCCACGAGGAAAGCTTTATGCTGCGTATGCGGCAGTACACCATGAATGGCAGGACACTACGGGAGAAGGGGCTGGATAAAAAGTGGAGGGAGTACATGGGATGAGCGCGCAGATCGCATTGAACGTAGACTGCATGAAGTATATGCGGACGCTGCCGGATAAGGCGTTTGACCTTGCTATCGTAGACCCGCCGTACTTTACCGGCCCGGAACGCAGAGGGTATTACGGCTGCAAGGTCAGCCCTATCGGCGTAAAACGAGATTACCCAATATCTCCGAAATGGGATGTCCCCGGCGTTGACTATTTTTCCGAACTGGTGCGCGTGGCGAAAAAGTATATCGTTTGGGGATGCAACTATTTTGACGTTGTTTTTCCCCCTGGGCGTATTGTCTGGGACAAATGCAATGATGCCAGTTCATTTTCAGACTGCGAGCTGGCTGCTACAAATTGCCATGACAGTGTGAGGGTATTTCGGTATATGTGGATGGGGATGTTTCAGGGGAAAAGCATCACGGACGGCACAACTCAGCAGGGGAATAAGGCACTGAACGAAAAGCGTATCCACCCTACGCAGAAACCTGTGGCGCTGTACGAGTGGCTACTGATGAAGTACGCCAAAGAAGGCTGGCGCATACTGGACACACACTTGGGCAGTGGAAGCAGCAGGATAGCGGCCTACAACCTCGGATTTGAATTTGTGGGGTGCGAGATCGAGCCGACATACTTCCAACTGCAAGAGCAGCGGTTTACGGAGCATACGGCACAGGTAAGGATGTGGTGAAGATGGAAAGAAAGATAGAAGATCTCGGAACAGGCGGAGCCGGTGGAGTTGGTCCGGCATACATCGCTAATGGTGGTGCCGGCTGCGAGCCTGGATTCGGTGTATGTACGCCCGGTTTAGGAGGCTCCGGTGGAAATGGACGATTTATCTGGCACCGCACAGAGGATGGCCATGCGACGATGGTCTGGCAAAACGCACCGACCTGCTGCCAGACGCACAACCTCCTTCTCGTGCAAAAGCGCGAAACCGAGATTTACCACAAGTGCTATGTTTGCGGCAGAGACTGGACGGAATTATTACCAGTAAATCCTATGGAGGCGGTGAAGATAAACCCGATGCCCACGAGGTGGGTGAACGGAAAGAAAACGCCCTCAATACCGGAGGGAGCAATGATTGTACATTTGTGAGGAGGAAAACATAATGGGAACTGTTTTAGGAGTCCTCGTCGGTTTCGTTCTGATCGGCGGGTTCACCGCATTTATCAACCTCGTTTACAAGGACAATGGGCAGGGACGGCAGGGGTATTGTGGGTATCAGCCAAACAAGCCCTTGGAAGGTTCTCCCCCCAACAAGGGGAACTGCATACAAAAACTACCTGATGACAAGACGCGGCATAAGGCGGCGCTGATGATACAGACCGGAGATTTCCGCAAACCGGAACGAGTTATCGGCCTCGTCTATGGGGAGGACGCAGCTATGTGGCACGCCCATATTTTCAAGACCTGCTGTGGCGCGGAATATTTCACTGACACCGGGGAACTCGCGGGTGTTGTTATTCTGCCGAAGGAGGACGAGCGGTGAATACATACAACAGGCAACCCCGTGGGAAACTGGAGGTATGTCCCCACTGCGGAAGAGACAGCGGTGAGCGCAAAATCGGTATTCATGTGCCGGAACGGTACTATGTGCGCTGTGCAAGTTGCGGTTTCACTCTGTCAGGGTGGAACCAGAGCGCCGCTACGGCAAGCTGGAACAGACTGAGTAAGAAGGTGAGGACATGAAAAGCAAATGCTGTGTCGGCTGCAAATGGCACGAGGAATGGACGTGGGCGTGCTTCAATGGGGATAGCCCCTACTGTGCCGACTTTGTGAACTGCGGGTGTCCGCTGTACGAGGAGAAGAAAACCAATGACCAAAAGGGAACAGATAGTCTATAAAACAATGAGCGAGAACATTGCCCGTGCCGGCGAGTTCGGATTATGCCCCGGACCGTTTGTGGCCATGCGGGCGGAGTACCGACGTGTGGTGCGTCGTGAGCAGACACACTTCCTGCTGGAGTTCATGCTGCTGACGCTACTGATCTTCGCGCTGATCGCTCCGTGGAGAGCCAGCGCGGAAACGCCGCATACCGTTTTGCGGGTGGAGTGGGGCGAAGATACTGACAGCCGCGATACGATTGTAGAAGAGGATCCCGATGAGTCGGAACGCATACTGGAAGCCATCAAGGCAAAAAGCAACGTGCTGGAGGACTGCATCATTACCGGCTACTGTGCAGACTGCGTTGAGAAGTACGCGCACATGAACCAGGACGAGTTTGGCCGTGTGTTGACCGCCAGCGGCCAGTGGGCATATCCCGGCTCTTGCGTGGCGACCGACCCGGACGTGATACCGACCGGCAGCACAGTCATCATCGGAGACAAGACATACATCGCTCTGGACGCGGGCGTAATAGGCAAACACGTTGACATACTGATGACCCATGAGGAAGCTGCCGTGGCTGGTGTCAGGAGAGAAACGGTGTGGTGGTGTGAGGAATGAAAGAGTCGGCTCTGTATGGGGCTGGTTCTTTCGTGTCGAATCTCGTTTCGAAAATCATTGCATTTTTTTGTTGCACGAACCAAAAATATTCGCATTGCCTTGCATATTTTTTTGATGCAAAAACCCGGCAAACCCGCACGAATACAAGGAAAGACCCGCAACCACAAGGGTTGCGGGTCTTTCACCTTTATGGTGGAGCTGAGGGGAGTCGAACCCCTAAAAATGGGCTTAAACCCCGCATGAATACGTGCTTTCTGATTTTCGTATTGAAATTCGTATCGAAAACTAACATTCGTTTTTCCCCTTGAGGATTTTCCCGACGGGGAGTTTTTCTGCGGTGCGGTAGAACTTCGCCATCTTGTTTTCCGCCTTTAATCGATCCCGCTGGGCGAGGTGAAGGTAAATGTCGTGTACGGTGGAACTGTCAGACCAGCCGCCCATACTCATGACCTCGATCTCCGAAAGACGCAGATGATAGCCAAGAGATGCGAACGAATGCCGCAGACAATGCTCCGTGATATTTGGAAGTCCTTGCTGCTCTGCAATAGTGCGTATGTGCCGGTTGATGGTGCTGTTGGCTTGCGTTACGACGTAGCCGTCTTTTGACTGCGCTTCAAGCAGTTCCTTGAGCCGAGGTATCATGATCGGAACAGTGCGCGTAGACTGCCGCGTTTTATTGCGTTGCTTGAACACCTCTTTGTTGTGTTCGTCCCGAACGACTGCACCGGAAACAATGATGCTGCCGTTTTTCATGTCAAAGCTGTCCGGGAAACGCAATGCCCTGATTTCTGACATTCGCAAGCTGTGTAGGCCGAGAAGCATTGCCATTTCGCAGGTGTCGCCCTTTGCAGCCTCGCAGAAAGCGATGATCTGCTGTGGATCAAGGAACTCTCGCTCATTTTTCTCTGGCACAGGGAACAAGACGCGGGGGACGGGAATCTCATTTACGCGCATGATGACAGTCATAAGTCCCCATGCGTTTTTTACGGACTTGTCGGAAAGACTGGAAAGTGCTGCGTTGATCTCCGCTTGCCAGTTGACCTGTGCGCTCATAGGCTTTTGCATGATATTATGAAAGCGGTTGCGCTGTATAACACGGTAGCCCCGGACGGTTTCCGGCGACAGCGATTCAGATCGGTCGGCGATATAGGCGTCTATCGCTTTGGACCATGTTAAGGCCGGCAGTTTCTTTTGCTGCTCCACAAAACCTGCGCGGACGGCTTTTGCTTTCGCAATACAGCGGTCTTTTGTCGTTTCGGTGACAGATCGCTTTTCGGCGGCAAGATAGATATGCCAGTTGCCGGATGGAAGCTGCTTCGGCTCCGGCACCTTGATAACGCCGTCCTTTTTGCGCTCCCGCACCTGCTTCTGGCCGCACCAAGGGCAGAACGTGGCGTTGTCGGGGACTTCGCGCTTACAGGACTTGCATTTCGTTGACATTTTGATATTTTCGTGTTACCCTACTGTTGTAGGCTCCTTTCTTTAAGGCTCGTGATGGTGTTGGCAGGAATAGAGCTTATATGGAAAAGCCGTCCGATTGGGCGGCTTTTTCTTTTTTCAACAAAAATTAACAAGAAACTTGTGAAAAGTGTGCATTGAATCCAATAAACTTGTGGAATATAATGTAGAACACGGTGGAACTGTTGTTCTATTTTCGGAGTGAAGTCTCTTTTGCAGTATCGCGCAGCACGCAGTATCCGACAATGCTGCACACGCCAATAGAAATAGACACAAGAAGGATAACAAGCCACGCAAACGCCGAAGGTCCGTCTTGGAGGATGAAGCCGGCATGGGGATTGCGGAAGTCGAAAAAAAGATAAACAATTAAGAACAGGGATAGGATCGCGGCAAAAATTGAAGAAAACACAGACCAGCGTTTGTAATGATCGCGCTGGCGGATAACGGCATCCAAGCGCTGGGTGCAAAGTCCGTTGACCTGCTTCAGGCGCACCACGTCGCCGGAGCTGACGGCGTTATCCAATTCCAGCTCGTGGATGCGTTCCTGCATGGCGGAGGGAGCTGATGCGGGAGGCTGGATGTCAAACACTTGGTCGGCGGATATGCCGACAGATTTCATCACCGCGACAGCATCGTACAGTTTTGGATCGCGCTCACCGGACTGCATTTTGCAGACGGCGGAATAGCTGATGCCGGACAGTTCGGCCAGTTCCTCGTTGGTGATGCCCTTGTCCATTCTGGCTTTATGGACAAGGGCAGGGAAGTCCTGAATATGCTGTGCAAGTTCCTGAATTTCTGACATGATTTTCCCCTTTCTATCGATAACGGATACTATTTCATTCGTAAAAGTCCATATTTGGGAGGATAATTACCCAAATTGGGGAGCGATTCCCCAAAATGAACGTAGACAACGCGGCGCACATAGAGTACGATTGAACCAAGCAAACGCCACAAAACGACATACGAGGGGGCAGAGAAATGAACGAACAGGAAGCAAGGAAACTGGTATCCACCCTGACGATGGAGGAAAAGGTCAGGCTTTACGAGCTGCTATCAGCGCTGCGGCAAAGCCCTGCACCTGCGCCAGTTCAGTAGGCGTAAGAGAACACAGCAACTTAACAAGGGCGGAATCGAGTTCGCTTTCCAGTTGGGAAGCGGGCTCTTTTTCTTTTTCAGGCGTATAGACATCGGACAACAGGTAAGAAACGTCCACATCGAGATAATTGGCGATGAGAAACAACGTATCAAGGGTGGGGGTCGCCTTGTTTCTCTTATAAGCAGACATTGTGGGCGCTGTGATACCTACATCTTTGTAGAATTGGCCTTTTGAAATGTTTTTTGCTTCGCATATCTGCCAAATCTTGTAAACGAACAGTTCACCATTCACAAAAGTATACCTCCAAATTTGTGCATTGCTACAAACATTAGACGGCATCTAATATTATACTTGAATTTCAAAAAAGATTAAATTATAATGAAACTTGCAAGGACAAAAATAAGACTGTATCTAATATCCGAGCAAGACAATGCCGATACATTTATTATAATTGTAGCCGATACGACCATAATAAATCTTTCGCCGCACATTGTCAACTATAATTTCATTTTTCGCAGTTAGGAGGAGGAAAATTGGGTTATCGTGAATGTCGCGTTAAGCGTGGGATCAAGCAAACCGCTGTGGCGAAGATACTGGGCGTAAGCGCTTCCGCGGTGTGCGCGTGGGAACGAGGGGCGTCGGAGCCGAAAGCTGACATCATCCGAAAGCTGGCAGCTCTATATGAGGTCAGCATCGACGAACTGATGAAAGGGGAGGGGAGAAAATGAACGAGATGCAGGTATTCAATAACCCAGAGTTTGGAGAAGTTCGCACTATCGAGGAAAACGGCGCTATTCTTTTCTGCGGCAGCGACGTGGCAAAGGCGCTGGGCTATACGAATCCCAGCAAGGCCATCAACGACCATTGCCGAGGTGACCTAACAAAACGTTACCCCATCGTTGATGCACTGGGAAGAACACAGGGAGCTATTTTTATCCCGGAGAGCGACTTGTACCGCCTCGTGTTTAGCTCCAAACTTCCCACGGCGGAGAAATTTACAGACTGGGTAACAAAGGAAGTCCTTCCGTCTATCCGCAAGACTGGCGGCTATGCGCTGCCCAAGGATTACCCCGCCGCCCTCCGCGCTTTGGCGGATGCGGAAGAAACCAAACTGCGGCTCCTTGCGGAGAACCAGCAGCAGGCACAGGTTATCGCTGACTTTGAACCCATCCGGCAGTATGTGGACACCATCTTGGAGAGTAAGGGCACAATGGCTACCTCGCAAATCGCGGCGGATTACGGTCTAACGGCGCAGAAACTCAACAAGATACTCCACGACGGCGGTATCCAGCGGAACGTGAATGGCCAGTGGCTTTTGTACGCCAAGCACATGGGTAAGGGCCATACCAAGTCCAAGACCATCCAGATCATCCGCTCCGATGGACGCCCCGACACCATCATGCAGACGCAGTGGACACAAAAGGGTCGGCTCATGATCCACGAAATTTTGACCGCCCGTGGCATTGAGGCGGTCATGGACAGGAGGGTGCAGGTATGCCGAGAATAACGTATTTGGACACAAAGAACCCTACGGAGGACAAGATCGTGACGCTGCTGTACGGCGCGATGGAGACAGAGGGCGTTCAGAAGCAGGACGTGGCAGCGGCGCTGGGCATGACCACAGCAACGCTGCTGCGGCGGAAGAAAAACCCGCTGGACTTCACGCTGGGAGAACTGCAAAAAGCCTGCCGCAAGCTGCACATCCCCATAGACGACCTGCGGTCGGCCATTACGCTATGAGCTGGCGGTGCAGGATATGCGGCGTGAGGTTCGACACGCCGGTGATCCGGGAGAGGAAAGAGAACCTGGACGGGGAGCACGGCATGGAGGTACGCCGGGATATGTATTGCCCGGTGTGCGGAGAGCCGTACATAGAGGAGGACGATGATGAGCAGAACGCGGAATGAGCGCCGGCGCGACCGTGGATGGAAGATACTGCTGGGCGTGAGCGCCTTTTTGGCGTGGGGCATCATCGGAGAGGTGGAGAACGGCGGCTCGTTGTGGCTGCTGCTTCTCGCGATAGCCGCCCTGGTGGGCGTGTGGACAAGCTGTAAAGCCCTGGGGCTTTTCAGGTAAGGGAAATGGAGAGAAAATGGCGGGAATAAATCTTACGGCGGAGCAGGTATCCGCCATCAACATGGCGCTGGCGAAGGGGCAGCGGATAGAGATCATCCCTCTCAAAGACCGGATAAAGGTCGTCGCGGTGAAGCGGGACGAGCTGAAAACCAAATAACGTACCCCGCCTAAGTCAGTTGGTGGGAAGGGCGGAGCGTCGTCGAGTGGTTCGGAAATTCCGAACAGCTTGGCGGCGCTCTTTTTGTTTGCAGGAAGGAGATGGAGGAAATGGAGCGGCTGCACTTTGAGAACCGGGAGGACTGGCTGGCCGGGAGGATGCAGGGCATAGGCGCCAGCGAAGCCGCAGCGGTGGCGGGGATGTCCCCGTGGATGTCGAAATTGGAACTGTGGCGGCTGAAGGTGGGCGCGGAGAAAGCCAAGGATCTGAGCGGCAGCGCGGCGGTGAGCCGCGGCGTGCGGATGGAACCGGCACTGCGTGGCCTGTACACGGCCATACACCCGGGACGCACAGTGGACTACTACCCCTACGACATTCTGTACCAGAAAGACCGGCCCTTTATATTTGCCACGCTTGACGGAGAGGTCACTGACGAGCGAGGGCGGAAGGGCATTTTGGAGATAAAGACCAGCTCACCAAACGGCAAAGCGGGATGGGCAAAGTGGGACGGGCAGATACCAAGCCACTACTATTGCCAGCTCCTGCACCAAATGCTGGCGACCGGGTACGAGTTCGTAGACCTGATGGCAAGCCTGGAAAACATGGACGGCGACCTGAGCATACGCACCTATCACTTCGAGAGGGCGGAGCAGGAGGCGGACATGGCGTGGCTGCTGGAAAAGGAGACAGACTTTTACCAAAACAACGTGCTTAACGGGGTTCCCCCGGCGGCAATATTACGACTTTAAGTGAAAAACGAAAGGAGAATTGAAATGGCAATTCGAGTGACCGTGCTGGACATGGACACGGGAGAGGAGCGCGTATTCGTGCGGAACGCCTGCGGCGTGATATGCGCGGCGGTGATGCCCAAGGAGGGCGCGGCGGACAAGTACGACGGCGTGGCCACCGCCTATGTGGGAGAGAGCGTGCCCATCGGAACGGCGGGTCTGCTGGTACGGCTGGCGGAGAACGCCGTGAAGCTGGTGACGGAGAAGGACAGCCGCATCCGGCAGAAGATGGCGGAGGATGACGCGGCATGGGCCGCGGCACAGGCGGAGAAGGAAGCCGCCGCCAAGAAGAAGCCTGCCCCCAGGAAGGGTGGCAAGCGCACGGCAAAGAAGGAGGGCAAGTGATGAAACTGAAGCTGACAATGGCCAACGCCGAGACCGGCGAGGTGCTGCATGAGGAGACCGACCTGGACTTCGCCATGATGAGCTTCGGGCGCAAGACAGAGGAGGGCGTGGACTTTGAGTCCGTGACGCGGGGAGAAAGCATGACCGCAGATGAGTTCGCTCATTGTTTGTCCGGTGTTGACAGCGCCGTGGAAAAGAACCTCCGCGACAACAAGGCCGTGTGTATAGCCTACGGGCTCGTCAAACTGGGCGTTCTGGGAAAGATCGTGGACATGAGCGCAGAAGCGCGGCCCGGAGAGGGCACTGCCGATGCCAAGAAGGAGGGTGAACAGGCATGATCGTAAAGGCAATGTATCACAAGCCGAAGCTGAACGGCTACGGCGGACAGGCGTACACCTTCCTCACCGACCTGCCGCTGCACCCCGGCGACAAAGTGCTTGCCCCCGGCGGCGATGGCGCGGAGAAGAAGGTCATCATCACAGAGGTGGACCTGCCGGAGAGCGCCATTGACCCGGCGTGGGCCGACAGGGTGAAGCACATCACCAAGTACGACGCGGAGGTGACGGCATGAGCGCGGCGACGGACATTTCTGGCAGGCGCTTTGGAAAACTGGTGGTTGTCAAGCGTGCTGGTTCAAATGCAAATGGGCGGGCGCTTTGGAACTGCCTATGCGACTGCGGGAAGTCTGTCGTTGTAAAAGGCAACGCCTTGTTGTCTGGAAACACAAGGAGTTGCGGCTGCTTAAACCGCCCCGATATTGCCGAGAAAAGGTTTGGCCGCCTTATTGCTATTCGCCCTGACTCAGAAAAAAGCAATTCGCACAGCAAGTTTTGGATATGCAAATGCGATTGCGGACGAGAAAGTTCTGTTTCTCGATCAAATTTAGTTTCTGGATCTACGGTAAGTTGTGGAAGCAAGCAGTGCAGGAACATAGGGAAGATACACGGAGGATCCGATGAACGGCTTTATAACGTGTGGGCGGATATGCGAGGAAGATGTGCTTCTCCCCGAAACATAAATTATCCCCGATATGGTGGTCGTGGTATCAAGGTTTGCCCAGAGTGGGACAAGAGCTACGAAGCGTTCCGGGAGTGGGCACTTGCCAATGGCTACGATGAAAATGCTCCGCGTGGACAATGCACCATCGACCGTATTGACGTAAACGGAAACTACTGCCCTGAGAACTGCCGCTGGGCTGACATAACCACGCAAAACAGAAACAAGAGAACAAGCCGAAATATCAAGTGCTTCGGAGAGACAAAGACGCTCTCTGAATGGGCTGCGGAATATGGTATTTCACCGGAGACATTAGCGAAAAGACTGGATGTGGGCATGAGCATCGAAACTGCGTTGCAAACCCCTGTCAGAAAGTGGGTAAGGCATTATGAACATGATTGAGTTCTGTATCACAAGTGATTTGCAGGAACTCCGTAAGCAGAGCATAAGCGCCAATTTCGACGAGACGAAGGCGTGGCTGACGGAGAACCTTGAGCCCCTACGGACGATGGCTGTGACGCCGGAGAGTACGGCACAGGCGAAGCAATATCGCGCGGCGGTGAGGAAGATCCGTGACCGTATCGACGAGAGCCGCAAGATGGCAAAGGCGGCGGCACTGGAAGCGTACAGCAGCTTTGAAACCAAGTGCAAGGAACTGACTGCCCTGTGTGAAGAAGCGGCCAACGCACTGGACGTGCAGATCAAGGCGATGGAGGAGGCGGCGAAGCAGGAGAAGAAAAATCGCCTTGCTGAATATTTCGCTCAGGTGGTGGGCGACATGGCGGAGTGGCTGACCTTTGACGACTGCTTTAATCCCAAGTGGCTGAACGCCACCTATGCCGAGAGCACGGCGCAGATGGATATATGCGCGGCCATTGACCGCTGCCGCGCAGACCTGAACGCCATCCGTGCTTTGCACAGCGAGTTCGAGACCACGCTGCTGGACGAGTACACCCGTACCCGGAACATCAGCGCTGTGCTGGTGAAGAACGAGACACTGGGGCGCATGAAGGCCGCCGAGGAGGAGCGCAAGCGCAAGGAGGCGGAGGCCGCGGCGAAGTACGAGGAGCAGAAAGCCGCCTGTGCTGCTGTCCGCATGGCGTCCGCCGGTGACGCTGTAATTGAAGAACACAGTGAAGTCGGACAGGTCATCGCCACCGTGGAGCGCGAAGCATTTGAGCGTGCCGTGTCTGAGCCGGAACCTACCTACACCGTGGATTTCCGCGTATTCGGTACGGCGGCGCAGTTGGACGATCTGCGTGTGTACATGAGGACTAAGGGCATCCGCTACGGGCGTGTGCCGCAGGAGTAAGGGAGGAGAAGGAACATGAAAACGCAGAATCAGACGGGCTTTACGCAGATGGCGCAGGCCAAGAAGCCCACATTCAGCATGGCGATCACGGCGCCCAACACCCAGCAGATGATCTCGCGGGCGCTGAAGAACGACAAGATGGCGGCGCGGTTCACCAGCACCCTGATCGGCGCGGTGAGCGCCAGCGAGGCGCTGAAAGCCTGCGACCCCGGCACCATCATCGCCGCCGGCCTGCGTGGCGAGGGCATGGGCCTGATCTACGGACACGGCTACTACATCGTGCCCTACAACAGTGTGGCGACCTACCTGATGTCGTACAAGGGCTACATACAGCTGGCCATGTCCACCGGCTACTACGCAGACATCGACTGCGTGGAGGTGCGCGAGGGTGAACTGGAAGGGCGCTCCCGCCGCACAGGCAAACCGGTCATCAACCTGGCCAAGTACGACACAGACGAGGAGCGCGAGAGCCACAAGATCATCGGCTACTACGCCTACTTCGAGCTGAAAGATGGTACTTTCCGATACGATTTTTGGGGCATGGACAAACTGCTCAAGCACGCGGACCGGTACTCCCCGGCCTTTAAGCTGGAGAAGTACAACGCCTTGATCAACGGTGAACTGGACGCAAAGGAGCAGACCAAACTGCTGAACGGTACGCCCTGGTACGACGTGAACGGCGGACAGGACAAGATGTGCCGCAAGACTATGATCCGCCAGCTGCTGAACAGCGGCTATGCCCCGCTGAGCAACGAGGTACGCAGCTACTTCAACGAGGACAGCGACGATACCGTGGTGGCCACTGGGGACGGCGCGGAGACCGATCCGGTCATCCCCACCACCGGACACGTGGTGGAGGACGATACCCCCACCGCAGAGCAGGAAACAGCCGCCACCAGCCCCACAGCGCCCTCTGAGAGCGCCGCAGAGCCGAAGAAGGGTAACGACACCGCCCCGTCCCGCAAACGCACACAGAACCCCGCAGAGGGCAATACGGAGGCGAAGGACTACTCCGCGGGGTTCTTTGGGGAGGGTGAGCAGTAATGCCGCTATTCGTCCGAAAGCGTCTGGACGGAGAAGGCAAAGCTGACGGAAGCCAGTACATGATCTGTACCGGCTCCGTCAGCCGGGATCCCCGGATAGGCGCGATACCCAAGAACAACCTGCCGAAGGTGGAGTTCGGCATGGGCTACGACAGCAAGCAGTTTATGAACGTGTGCGCCGTGGGTGACAACGCCGCCACAAAACTGAGCGCGTGTCTGGAAAAGGGCGATGCGGTATGTGTGGTGGGCACATGGCGGCAGAAGCCGTACACCACCAAGGACGGCGAGGCAAAGGTGTGGAGCGAGCTTCGCGCCGACCTGGTGCTGCCAATGGGAGCGCTGGAAATGCTGCTGCAGGTGCCGGTGGAGGTATTCCTGCGGCTGGCGGACCTGCTGCCGCAGTTGGAAAAACTGTGCGCCGGAGAGACCCCCACCGGGAAGCCCAGCGGGACGCAGAACACCGCGCAGCAGAGCGCGGCGGCACTGCACGAGATGGAGGAGGACGAGCTGCTGCCGTGGGATAAGGACCGCGCGGACGAGGACTACGACCTGGGCATTTGAGGGAGGTAAGAGGACATGAAAATTATCTGCACGAAGGAAGAATTTGCCGCGATGCTGGAGGTTTGCGGTGATCGCATAAAGGGCGATACCTGTAAAGTGTGCCCCCTGTACAGCGCGTGCGGGGGCAACAAAGGCATCGTTAAACTCTGCGAGATTGGGGAAGCGGACTGCTCGCAGCAGCAACGCGCCGAACAGCCCAGCATTTTTGATATTGTGTGTTGTGACCATGAGGTAAAGGAAATGCTGATTCGCCAGTGCATCAGCGACCAATATGAGGACAACTGTAAATGCTGCGTTCTGCGTGGACTTTGCGGTTGCGGCAAGGACGAGGACAATGGTGGAAAGTCTGCGGACATCACAGAATTTTTGAAAGTCTGGGGGGAGAGGGACTGATGGCGACACGGAGGATGTTTACAAAGAGCGTTACAGACGATGACCATTTTATGGAAATGTCATCTTCCGCGCAGGCACTCTATCTTCACCTATCAATGGCCGCAGACGATGACGGTTTTTGCAATCAAGTCTCCGCCTCCATGTTTAAGGCACACGCCAGCGTATCAGACCTCGAAACTTTACTGAAATGTCGCTATATCTACCAGTTTGAGAACGGCGTGATCGTCATCAAGCACTGGCGCATGGCGAACGCGCTGCGAAAAGACCGGTACACGCAGACTCGTTTCAAGGAGGAATTATCGCTGCTTACGCTTGAAGCGAACGGCGCGTATACGGTGGATGACAACGTAGCAGAGAAGAGCGGGTACAACGTGGTTCCCAAATGGTTGCCGGATGGTTGCCATGTGGTTGCCGACTGTCTGCCACAGGATAGGTTAGGTAAGGATAGTGTAGGTAAGGATAGGTTAGAAGAAGATATATCTACAGGCTCTAAAGAGCCTGTGTGTCGGACAAGTGATGTCCGACGCATCGTGGCAGCGTGGAACGACACCGGATTGACACAGGTGATGAAGGTAACGGCGGAGACCAAGCGGGGACGGGCGCTGAAAGCCCGCATCCGGGAAAACGGCGTGGATGGTGTGCTGAAGGCCATTGAGAACGTGAAGAACAGCCCGTTCCTGAAGGGCAAAAACAAGCGCGGCTTCGTGGCCAGCTTCGACTGGCTTATTACCAGCCCGGACAATTTCCAGAAAACCCTGGAGGGAAACTACACGCAGGAGTTCGTCCCTGAAAACGACGCTCCCACTGTTGACCACGCCAGCGAAGCCTATCAGATCGCGCAGTACCTGGCGCAGGAGAAGGCCCGTGACACCCCCGGCAGGGCGCAGCCCACGGAGGCGGAAATGCAGAAGCAGGCCGTGGCGCTGAATGAACTGCACGAACAGAACGGCGTGGCGTGGGAGACAGTGGACAACGTGCTGTACTTCGCGCTGAACAGCCAGTGGTGGGGGAAGAAGGTGCAGAGCACCTACGACCTGAAGCGGTATTTCAACGAGATATTTGCCGACATGGTGAAGGAGCAGGGCGCGGTGAAGGAGTGAAGAATACATGGAAATAGGCGTGATCGAGAAAGCCCCGGCGGCGGAGGTAGCGCTGTGGCAGCAGGACTACTCCGCAGATGCGGAGCGGGCTGTGATCGGTTCAATGCTGATCGACGCGGCGTGCGTGAAGGATCTGATGAAATGCCTGGAGGGCGAGGATTTCTTTATACAGACCAACCAGGACATCTTCGAGACCGTGCGGCGGATGTATGTGGCGGCGAAGCCCATAGACGGCGTTACGGTGGCGGACGAACTGGAGCGTGCGGGGAAATACAGCAGCGAGACGCGGAGCTATCTGGTGCAGTGTATGGAGATCACCCCCACCAGCGCCAACGCTATGGAGTACGCGCAGATCGTGCGGAAGAAGGCGGAGAAGCGGCGGTTTACCCAGGCGGTGATGGACGCACTGACCGGCGAGGACGACACCCAAGCGGCGGTGGCGGCGATATGCCACCAGAAGATGCGGTCGCGGCGGGGCGGACGGCTGAAAACCATGTCGGATGCCATGAGCGAGGCCATGAACAGCGTGGCAGGCAAAAAGGAGGGACGCATAGACACTGGCTTCCCTCTGCTGGATGCCACGCTGAAGGGCCTGTGGCCGGGGCAACTCATTTTGGTTGGTGCGCGGCCCGGATGCGGCAAAAGCGCCTTATGCATGGAGATGACAGAACATGCGGCGCGGGGCGGCAAGACGGTGCTGCACATCACGGCGGAGATGCTGGCCGGGGAAGTGGGCGAACGCCTACTGGCCAAGCGGACCGAGGGCGTGACGATGGACCAGCTTATAGATGGCGTTCCGGAGACGGACGAGGATCTGTGGATGAATATCGCCTACACCGCCAGCATGGAGGCAAAACTGCCGGTGTACTTCTACGACGGGCCGGACGTGACGGTGAGCCGCATACGGGAGCTGGCGCTGGGCATAGACGACCTGAAAATGATCGTGGTGGACTATTTGGGGTTGATGATCGGCGAAAAGGACAAAAAAGCTGAGAACCGCAATCTGGAGCTGGGCGGCATAAGCCGTGAGCTGAAGCTGCTGGCGTCGGAGCTGGAGATACCCATTGTGGCGGCGGCGCAGCTGAGCCGCACGGTGAACGAAACGGACAAGCCGAAGCTGAGCTCACTGCGGGACAGCGGCGAGCTGGAGCAGAACGCGGTGAAGGTCATATTCCTGTGGAAAACCGACCCCGGGGACGAGACTCAGGTGGGCTGCACGGTGGCAAAAAACCGGCGGGGCCGCACCGGGGACGTGAACTTTTACTTCGACGGGTCGAAGATGACATTTACGGAAATGAGCTATCGGACAGACAACGATGAGCCGGCCGACAAGTTCCACCAGCGGCCACGGAGGCGGCGCCTGGAAATGGGCACGGTGGAGGGGGACTGAACCGATGGGATTGACAATGGAGGACATAGGCCGCTTCAGCCAGAAGGCTCAAGCGCAGATATTGCAAAAAGTACAGGCGCAGCAGGCGGCGCAGAAAGCAGCACAGGAGACGGAAAAGGCCAAAAAGCCGAAAAAGGGCAACAAGCTCCACGCCGAGAAAGTGGACTTGACCATGCCGGACGGCACGCTGATGCACTTCGACAGCAAGCGGGAGGCGCGGCGGTACATGGACCTTTGGCTGATGCAGAGAGCCGGTGAAATATCCGGGCTGCGGACGCAGGTAAAGTACGAATTGATACCGAAGCAGGTACACAAGGACGGCACGAAGGAGAAAGGCATAGAGTACGTGGCCGACTTCGTATACGAGCAGGGCGGCGAGACGGTGGTGGAGGACAGCAAGGGCCTTCGTGATACCGGAAACGCTTTATACAGGCTATTTGTGATGAAAAGGAAGATGATGCTGTATTTCCACGGCATCACGGTGAGGGAGGTTTAGAACATCATGTACGCAATGCAGGGAACGATGAGCGTCGGCGCATTTATGCGGAGCCTGGGCAGCGCCAAGGCGCCGTGGCTGACGGTGGATGCCGCGGCGGAGAGCCGGCGGCAGGAACATTGCGGAGAAACAGGACGATTTTTGAGCGGCTCGGTGGAGGACAGCCAGCATGAGCCGCAGGAGCGCATAGACACGTGCATGAACTGCCCGTACCCGGAGTGCCGCAACTGCTGGGAGCAGGCGCGGGACCGGAAGCGCAAGCGGAAGCAGTCAGCGCGGGAGCTGGCAGACAGCCTGCGACTGCGCCGGTGCGGGGAGGTGTAAGGTCATGACGACGGTGTATATGATCGTGTCGCGGGACAAATATCGCCTGCCCCGCTGGTGGGGCACGAGTACGGCGGAGCTGGCGCGGCGTTCCGGGCGGTCCTACGCCAGCACACGGAGCGCGATATGCAAGGCGTATCGAAACGGCGGACGATTCGGGTGCTATGAGATCGTGCGTATTTCGGAGGACGATTGAGATGGGCAAGCAGCATTTGAGCCGGGACGACCGGATTTTTATGGACGGCAAGCGCAGAGGTACGCAGGAGTGCATGGACATGGTGGCGATGGCACTGATCGACAAATGCGGCTGGCACGTCTTTGAGGAGACAGCGGACAGCCGGGACACGCAGAGCATCGCGTACCTGTACGAGTGCCTGGAAAAGCTGGCGGAGGAGATAAACGAAGGCCGCATCAAGCGGAAGCACATCAAGGATGTGCTGAAGGACGAGTGCGGCGTGGTGTTTGGAGATTAGGACATGGTACATCTCGGAGATATAACGAAGATCAACGGTGCGGAGATCGAGCCGGTGTGGTGCATCACAGGCGGAAGCCCGTGTCAGGACCTTTCTATCGCGGGGAAACGCGCCGGTCTGGCGGGAGCGCGAAGCGGCCTGTTTATGGAGCAGGTACGCATCGTAAAAGAAATGAGGGAGGCGGACAAAAGGAATGGACGGACAGGTGACATGGTCAGACCTCGGTATCTCGTGTGGGAAAACGTGGTCGG
>ERZ1034998.61-NODE-61-length-74943-cov-41.340108_pt1 | contig 74943 bp, 76 predicted proteins | sample MGYA00520621_ERZ1034998 | MGnify/ENA primary metagenome ERZ1034998 (study PRJEB33766, sample SAMN09781748) | gut metagenome | biome: gut microbiome | host: Homo sapiens | place: Madagascar | study: EMG produced TPA metagenomics assembly of the PRJNA485056 data set... | reverse complement strand
AACAGATTTTTCTGTTTACTAACTTTTTTGTTGCGTTAAGTTTTTCAATCTAGGGGGACCGCTTATTACTACAGTGAATGACCTTGTTGCCGTAGTGACATATTATGGACTTGCATGGCTTTTGCTTATAGAAATGCTGCACCTGATATAGAATGGGGTAACAAAAGATGGAGGTGCCTATGTATGATTTACTGTTAATATTGCAGTATATTGGGATAATCGGGCTTTTCTTTGAGATATTGTACGTGAGCAGGCAGCATGGTTCAAGATTACAGACTATCCTTGTTATATTATTATATTCTTTACTGTTTAATATCGTAGGGTATACATTGGAGATGGAAGCAAAGACGCAGGAGCTTGCTATGCAGTCAGTTAAAATGACATACATAGGCAAGCCTTTTGTCGTATTTACGATGTACGTTTTTGTTATGGAATATTGCGGTGTGAGTATAAAAAAGAGCCGCAGAAATTTCTTCTATGCAATATGTGTTGCTATAGCGGGACTGGTTTATACAAATGAATATCATCATCTGTTTTATTCGTCAGTGTCATATACAAATGATGGATTATTTCCGCATCTTGTATTAAAACACGGCATTTTTTACAACTTGTACAGCATAATTCTGTTGTACTATTTTGTGGGAATGGTATATGTGTGTGTCAGAAAGTACAGGCAGAATGATTCGGAAATCATCCGAAAGCAGGTAAGCGTATTGATGGTCATGGTTCTGTTCAGCTGTGGATGTCTGGTGTTGTTTTTATTTAATCTCACTAACGGATATGATACAACAGCACTGGCTTATATAGTGGCGGTATTTTTATTTGAACGGCTGATGCGTAAATATAAGCTTTTTGATACACTGACTCTGGCTAAAGAAGAAGCCGTGGAACATATGACAAACGGGCTGATAGTAGTAAATGTATACGGTGATATGGTGTATTCAAATGATGAGGCGGACAGAGTACTTTTATATATCAGAAAACATGGCAATAAAGGAATAGAATACTTAGAGGAGCTTGCAAACAATTCAAAATATATGTTTGTAGATGAATGTTCGCAGGAAGATGGTAATAAGCATGCTGACAGCGAAAAATGCGTGTATGAACTGACGATGCATGAGATTTTCAGAAATGAGAACAGCTACGGTAAAATACTTCTTATAACTGAGATTACAGACAGTTATTATTATACAGAGCGTTTGCAGAATGAACTTAAGAAAAAGACCAGAGAAGTAATATCTATACAGCGTGACATTATAGGAAGCTTTGCTTCAATGATAGAGGCAAGGGACGGCATCACAGGTCTGCATATTAAGAATACGGCAAATCTTGTAAAGGTTCTTGTCAATGTTATGAAGAATAATCCAAAGTATTCCGGAATAATAACAGATGAATACGCACAGATGACTGCGGCAGCGGCACATCTGCATGATATTGGCAAGATTGCCATACCTGACAGAATATTACAAAAAGAAGGAAAGCTTACGGATGAGGAGTTTGCTATTATGAAAACCCATCCTGTCGAGGGAGCAAAGATTCTTGAGAATACGATAAAGGGGCTTGAGTCTGATACATACTATCAGATAGCCCATGATATGGTATTATATCATCATGAGAAATATGACGGCAGTGGTTATCCTACAGGCATAAGTGGCGAAAATATACCGCTCACTGCGAGAATTATGGCGGTTGCGGATGTTTATGATGCCCTTCGTTCAAAACGTCATTATAAGGACGGATTTTCAAAGGAAAAATCAATGGCAATCATGGAAGAAAGTAAGGGAACACATTTTGATGCTGATATTGTAACGATATTTCTTGAGCATATCGATGAGATGGAGGCAGTGCTTGATACAGGGGCAAAGAAGTAGGGACTGAGATATCAGAATGGAAAACAGGGCAACTGTTACAGAGGTGAAGATGCAATATTACAGAAAGAACAATTAATTATAAATACAATACTTATAATATTACTTTACATATTGACATGTATGTATAAGTCTATAATCCAATCAAGGGTAATATATGTATTTGTTTTGATGGTATTGTATATGCTTTCGGAAGTATTAGTGGGGATATGTTTATCGTTTTTAACAGGAGAATCTGTAGAAATTCTTAGTAAAAATATTCTTTATTATATGCAGGGGGTACTTATATCAAAACTGATAATGATAGCACTTATTAATATTGTAGGATTGTATAGTTATAGAACGTCTATAAAGCTGTCAAGGAGCTTTATTCTTCCGTTTGTAATGCTTCCCGTGACTACATTTATGGTTAGTTATGTAATGTCACAATTTATGTATAAATCAAGTCCCGGGCGGATCATGGATTTGGCAGTGGTAGCTGTGATAACTCTTATATTTTCCAATCTGATTGTATTTTACATATATGAACATCAGATAAGGTTGACTGAAATACACACTAAGGAGACGATGCTTAATAAAAATCTGGAGCAGCAACTTGGATATTATAAGGAACTGTCAGAAAGGCAGAACATATCTAATAAGAGTATGCATGATTTGAAAAATAAGATATTTTCCCTGAAGGAGCTTATAGAAAATAATCCTGACAAGGGACTTGAGGAAATAAGCAATATATGTGATGAAGTTGTAGCAAGCTATTCTTTAAAATATACACATATACCTGCAGTTGATTCTCTTATATCTGCTAAAATGCAGATAATGGAACATAACAATATAAAATTTAACTGTAATGTATATATACCGGAGAATAATAGCTTTGATTCTATGGATATGTGTATTCTATTGGGAAGCCTTCTTGATAATGCAATAGAGGCTAATCAGAAAATAAAAGAAGAACGATATATTAGGATGATGATGAAGCAGAATATGACATATCTGAGTATTGTGATAGAAAATCCTGTATGTGAAGAAGTAGAATTTTGGAAAGAGGATGGTTTTACGACTAAGAATGAGAAGGAACTGCATGGATATGGAGTGAAAAGCGCAAGGGAAGTGGTTAAGAAATATGATGGGGATTTATTGTATATTATGAAAGAAAAAAAGGTTAAGGCGGTAATAGCCATAAAAAATCCGTAAAATTAATAATAAAATATAGTGAGAAGAGAACTGATAAGATATTAATTTGTTGTTAAATTATATCTTATCAGTTTTTATTTATGGGAGAAACTCACAGAGTGTATTCTTTATATTTATAAAGCTATTATACACAAGTGTAGTTGTATTGTTGAAACATATGAGTAAAATATATATAAAAAAAGTTGATTTATGTAGAAAAATGAAGTATTATATATTTTGTATAAAATAAAAATTAATGAGGTGAATGATGAAAGATAAAAATACTGAAATGAGAAAAAGGGAGAAAATAATTATAAGTGGAAATGAATGGAAGGAAATTGTATATATTGATGAAATCATGTATATTGATGCGTATAATGGAAAAACAACAATACATACTTCTACAGATGAAATTGAGACTAGAGAGTCACTTCTTGTTTGGGGTGATAAATTAAAATCAAAAGGTTTCTGGCAGGTACATAAATCATATTTGGTTTCAATAAAATATATAAAAAAAATTAAGCAATATGAATTGGTGTTATAAAATACACAAGAACGTATTCCGATATCCAGAAGGAGATACAGTGAGTTTGAGAAGAATCTTAAAGAATATATTAATAATTATTAATATATAGTGTTGTGGTATTAATATCTGAATGAAAGGTATAATATGTGAGATGAATGGTATTGAGAATTAAAGGTTATGATGATATCATATAGGTGAGGAATTTCTTAATTAAATAACAGTATGTATACCCGGGAAATACATCAGAGGAAAGGAATGAAAATATGAAAAAAAACATATTGAAAAAGGCTGCTGCGTGTTTAGGAATCTCAGCATTAATGATTTCAAGCACATTTTCGGCAAGTGCTAAAGCGGCAACTGCTAAGTGGAACACATTTTATGCATCATCATACAACAAGCAGATGAATTGCATATGTAAATTCCAATACCATGTAGGAACATACAATGTAAGAATGGATTCATCAGCGGGGAGTGGAGCTGGTATAAGTAATATGATACAGGGAGCAGGAGGAACAGTATTGTCAAAGGCAAGTACTGTGGTAACACCTAGCAGACCCAATAATACAGTAAATGTAGTTAATTCAGGAAGTAATACAACATATATTAATTCGATTCTGTCATTTAATATAAATAATACAACTGCATATACAACTGGAACCATTTGGTATTAGAGTAAAAGTAGCTGCCATTAATTTGGCAGCTATAAAATTATAGGAAGGATGAATGAAAAATGAAGAAGACAGGGATATTTGCAGCGGTAATAATAGTTGCATGTACTGCTGTATATGTTGTTTCAAATATTTTAGTAAATAACAAAGAGGCAGAAAGTCAGAAAGATATACAAAGTGCAGATGATAAAAGCGTAGTATATGCATCATTAGATGAAATCAGAAGTCAGGCGGCTGATGAATTAGATGATATAAAAAATGGAAAATACCCGAATATGAAATGTGGGGATATTCATTTAGACATAACTGATGCAGATACTATAAGAAATATTAATATAAGCCAGATGAATCAGTTGGGGAAGGATAATCTTGAGATAATTGAAAATCAGAAAAAGCTGTTGGAGGAAGAATTGGGAGATGGGCTTGTAGAAGAATGTTTTCTCGATGGAACATCTAACCTTAAATATGCAGAAGCTAAGAAAGCAATAGAGGATGGAACATATCATGTACATGGAGGAACAGAGAGTATGTTGCCTGCTCTTAGTTATACATTATCTGCTGATTCGGCACAGGAACTGCAAGAAAAGATGATGGACGAGAATTATGATGGGAACTATGCTTATGAAATGAATCCATATAATATAGATACCTATAAATATGGACATATCGTGGGAAATCTTGCATCTGTATGGATAAATAAAGGAAAAATATTTTCATATGAAAATAATAATGAATGGAAGGAACCTAAGTATTATTTTGAAGTATCGGACAGTTGGGAGATAGAGGATGCCGAAATGGATAAAAAAGTGACATTGAGTAATGGGGATATATCCATAGGGGATGCTACACAATATGTAGAAGAATATTTTAGAGACAAACTTTCATATGAGGTTAATCCGGAAGTTGAGAAAATAGTTGATAAGGTCAGCATAATAAAAATAAATGATGATATAAATGCACTTATGTTCAAAACGACCAGAGAATACAATGGCATGAAATTTGAAAGTGATGATGAGGGAGCAGCATATTTTGACATTCCAAAGTATTGTAAAGATATTTCAGAATCATATATGATAGATACTGATGATATAGATATATATAGTGGAGATACATGTGCGGTGGATATAAAGGTGGAATCGGAGACAGATAAGTGTGTAACGCTGGCAAGTGCTGTTCAGATAGTTTCACAGAGTATAGGTGAAAATTCAGAATACGATATTTCAGCCATAGATACGGTATATAGAAATTTATTTGTTGATACAAGTATAAATGAATTACAGGGAACACCATGCTGGAGAATCTTAGGAAGAAATATTACATCAAATGAAACTATAGATTTTTATGTGAATATGGCTGACGGGAAACTTGATTACGAAAAACGTCCGGTATAGAAGTGTCGGTAGAATAGAGGTTGAGATGTTACGAACAGAATTAGGAAAAATTTTGAAAAATCCGGTGTTTTATATATGTATACTGGCAGTGGTTGTTCTGCTGATGTCAGGCAACGTATATAGGTCACCTGATACGGGGAAAACGTATACAGTATTTGATTTTATTTTTGCACATGACAGACAGGATATGCTTAAAAATTCGGGAATGGTAGCGGCAGATATCCTGTTAAATGGAATAGATAGCTATTTTAGTATGTTTCTCCCGATTATAGTGGCAATTCCATTTGTGATGGTAGTTCATGGGGAAAATAAAAATAATTGTGCAAGGTTTGAAATTTACCGGGTAGGAAAAGTGAGATATGTTGCAGGAAGATTTTTTGCATCAGTATTGACAGGCGGCATTGTCACAATGATAGGTTACATTATGTTTAGTATACTGGTTATGATAATATTTACAACAGATAGGAGTGCTATAATTGAGTATAGCAAAGATGAAATAATTAATGCAGATATTATTATAAAGACAATGTATAATGCGCTTGGTTATACAGGTATTTATATTGTTAAGTTTGTCAGGGAGTTTATATATGGAGCACTGGTGGCAGTTCCGGCAATTATGCTTTCTTTTATAATAAAAAACAGATACATAATTATATCAGTACCATTTATGATATATTATCTGCTTGGTAAATTTATACAAAAAACAGATATTAAAGTGTTGCGTTATCTTTTACCTGAGACAGTAAGCAGTATTTATGAAAACCATATGTTTAAAGCAATTGTAGCGTATAGTCTGGCTGTTATTGCTGCAGTTGCTATATGTCTTATTTCTATAGAAAGGAAGTGTGATTGTGGCGGAGAGTAAAGGATGTACGGATGCAAAGCTTTCCTTTGTAAAGATATTAAATGTAGCACGTAATGAATACGTGAAATGGATAATAAATCCGAGACTTATATTATTTTTTGTTTTATACATATTTATTTATGATTATGTTATTTATGAATTTTTAGTTGCGTCTGAAAGAATGGGGCAAAACATTATGTTGTTGGAACCGTTTATTGCCATGGCAAATTCACAGCTTATTATAATGGTGCTTCCGGTGGTATTTATGGTACTTATGAGTGATTTCCCTAAAACAGACGGCAATACGATGTTTTACATTCAAAGAGCCGGAAAGTATAATTGGATGTTCGGACAGGCTTTGTTTGGAATTATGGCAGCGGTGTCATATATTGCAGCAATACTGGTCATTTCAATTGTTCTGGTTGCTAGAAAAGCATATATGGTAAATTCGTGGAGCAAAGTTGTTACGGAATATGTAAGGACATTTCCGAATGAAATAGGAGCAAAGGTGCCTATGCTTATAAATGGCAGGATGTATAATAATATGACACCATATAAAGCCTTTTGGGTAACGATAACATTGATGCTGTTATATCTCATGACAGTTGAAATGGTAATGCTGATTTCATTTTCAACAGGTAAGAGAATGCTTGGAATGATATTGGGATATGTCATAGTTGCGGTAGGCAGTAGTCTGTGCCTTGTTGATACATATGCAAAATGGATATTCCCTTCGGCACATTCTATTGCATGGATGCATTATGATGAAGTGCTAAAGTTTTCAAAGTTTAATATCAGGTGGTCATATGGATATTTTCTGGTTGTTCTTATTGTAATGTTTATAATAAGTATGATTACGGTTAAAAGATATGATTTTGCAAAGGTTACGGACATGGAGGATTAAGGGATGGAAAAGGATTATATAATTGAAGTCAATAATTTGAATCTTACAATAAAGAAAGACAGAATATTAAATAATATTAATTTACAACTGGAGCCGGGAAAAATTCATGGACTTATAGGCAGGAACGGTTCAGGCAAAACGATGCTTATGAAATGTATATGTGGATTTGTAAGACCCACTTCGGGACAGGTGAAGGTTGAAGGCAGAATAATAGGTAAAGATGTTGATTTTCCGCAGAATGTGGGAATAATTATAGAAACACCCGGATTTGTGCCTTACTATAGTGGATACAGAAACCTGAAGATACTTGCGGATTTGCGAAGGAAGATATCAAAGGAAGAAGTTTTAAGAACGATGGAAGAAGTGGGATTAAAGGGAGCCGAAAATAAAGCTGTAAGAAAATACAGTCTTGGAATGAGACAACGTCTTGGACTTGCACAGGCTATTATGGAAAATCCGGATATCCTCATACTTGATGAACCTATGAATGGACTTGATAAAGAAGGAGTGGCTGATATAAGAGCTATATTATTAAAACTCAAAAAATCAGGAAAAACAATATTACTCGTAAGTCATAATTCAGAGGATATAGGTGTATTGTGTGATGATATATATGAAATAGAGCATGGGAATATCAGTTTTAACGGCTAGAGATATGTTATAAAACTATGGGAAAAACGCTGCCATCAGACGTTCTGTGTCTGACGACAGCATTTTTCTATTTCTTTTTATGTCCGGTAGTGTAACCGATGATTATAAGTGAAATACCCACTAATAAGCTGATAACAATAACCGTAAAATATATATTTGCGTTGAATACCGCATTATCGGTAATTGCCGTTGAAAATCCCTTTGATAAATCGAGATGTTCAAGACCGTTGTATGAGCCGGAAGGAATAAATATATTTATGACATTATTTGCAAGTCCAATCCAGAGTCCGATTAATATCGTAAGGATTCCGGATTTTATAATTTTGGATGTTTTAATATACTTTATTACCACGGTGCATAGTAAAATGGCTATGATTATGTAAGTTGACAGTGATAGTGACAGTTGCCAGTATTCCATATTATAATGTCCGAGAATCCCACATGCTATGAGCAGTATATACAGCCATATGCTGTCCCAGCCCAATACAATAAGAGGTCGGTATTTTGAAACATTTTCGTTCATTTTTATGTTGCTTAGTATAACCGGTGCAAATATAAGCGATATTCCGAATATACATGAGGAAGCCGCAATGAAAAACCAGTCACCGTGAGTATATATGCAGCATGTAAACAGAAGCAGTATTAGCGAACCGGTGGAACACAATACAGTCCACATGAGCTTTTTTGATTCTGCCATAAGAGGTACTACGATTAACGATGCGGTTAGAAGCATTGATGTCAGTACTATAAAGAACCAGTCAAGTGCATGACCGATGGCAATATTGCATATAAGACATATTACTACAGGCAACATAAGAATTACTGATGTCACTATACCTATGGTATAAGTTTTTCTTTTAATATGTCGGTTGTGTTTTGATAAAATTTCATTTTTTTCTACATTCAGGTTTGTTTCAATAGAATTATCTTTCATTTGCTGTGACAGGTCACGGCAGGACTGACATTCATTGAAATGTTCTTCTATAATTTTCCGGCTTTCATCACTGCATATTTTATCAACGTAAGATGGAAGCAGGTCCTTTATAACATTACAGTTATATTTCATATTGTCTCCTTTCACCTGATAGTCAGGTAATCATAATTTTTCTACGAGTTTTAGTTTGCTGCGATGGTATGTAACCCTTGCCCAGTTTTCTGATTTTCCGAATATTTCGCCGATTTCCTTAAAAGAAAGCTCACCAAACACCCTGAGAGAAAATATTTCCCTGTAAGGTTCTTCAAGGGTATGAAGTACCTTGTGTATTTCAATGTTGCGGTATCTGGAAATAATATCATTTTCAACAGACTGGCCGGATTCGGGATTGATATCTTCTATAGATGCGTCGGCATATTTTCTCTTGTTTTTACGGAACATATCCATGCAAAGGTTTTTGGCGATGGCACACAGCCATGTGCGTTCGCCGGATTGCCCTTTATAATTGCTGTGCATGGCTTTGAAAAATGTTTCTTGTGTAAGTTCTTCGGCTTCATACGGATTTTTCACTAATGTCATAATATACGAATAAACATCCATATAATACGTCTGGTATAATCGCTCGATGAATTCATCTTTTGGAGTAGCCACTGTGTTTTCTCCTTTCATGAGATTGGAATTGAAATACATTTATTAGACGAATGAAACACTGATTTGTTACAAAGTTTATCACAAAAATGGAAAAATATATATAAATATGATAAAATGCTTATTGATTCAATAAAAATATGATGAACCGGTTTATAAAATATAGCAATTTCTACGGTTCATCAGAGAGAAAGGAAGGAATTAAAATGGCGGAAATAAACAGTGTAGATGTAGAAGAGGATCAGTTTGCATATCGTTATGACACACAACTTCTTATAGACAGAAGAGATGAGGATCTTGATGAGGACGAAATAGCAGATTATATCACAGAGCATTTTGAGGGAAATTGCCTTATTGCGGCAGGTGATGAGGATCTTATAAAGATTCATTTTCATACAAATGAGCCGTGGAAGGTGCTGGAATACTGTAATACAGTAGGCGAGATTTATGACATTGTGGTTGAAGATATGATACGTCAGTCTGACGGTTTACACGGCTAAATAATGCTATTAATATTAACATAATAACCGGCAAATTGTTAAGAATACTTGGTAGAATAGGCATACCACCTTTGCTATAATTGTTAAAAATGATAGCAAAGGTGGTAAAAATATGAGAAAACATTATTTGGATAATATCAGGTGGATAACGGTTTTACTGGTTGTTTTATATCATGTGATATATATGTATAACGGCATTACGGCAGGCGGTGCCGGAACGGTTACGGATTTCAGGAGACAGGATATTATACAGTACATATTGTATCCGTGGTTTATGGTGATTTTGTTCATCATTAGTGGAATGTGCTCAAGATATTATCTGGAGAATCACACAGATAAGGAATATATAAAGGGACGTACATTGAAATTGCTTGTGCCGTCTACCATAGGACTTCTGGTACTCGGATGGGCTCAGGGATATTTTAATATGGCTATGGCAGATGCATTTAAAAATATACCTGATAATGTGCCGGGATTTGTAATGTATATCATTATGGTAGTATCCGGAATCGGTGTACTCTGGACTATTCAGGTTATGTGGGTATGTTCTCTGATACTCGTTCTGATAAGAAAGATAGAGAAGGGCAGACTGCTTAATCTGGGTGAAAAGGTAAATGTATGGTGCATTATTTTACTTGGAGTAGTTGTGTGGGGGTCGGCTCAGATTTTAAATACACCGATGATATCAGTGTATCGTTTTGGTATATACATTTTTACATTTTTGCTTGGATATTATGTGTTCTCGCATGAAAAGGTTACGGACATACTGGCAAAATACAGTGTATATTTTATAGCAGCCGCAGTAGTTCTGGGAGGTTTATATACATATTTTTATTATGGAAAAAATTATGCAGAACGGCCCTATGTGAATAATCCGCTTGCTATTGCTTATGCATGGTTTGCGTGTCTGGCTATATTTGGCGTAATGAAACGCTGGGGAAACAGGACAGGAAAAGTTGCGGCCTTTATAAACAGAAGAAGTTTCGGACTGTATATATTTCATTATCTTGCCCTGTCGGTTGCAGCATATCTGATGGTCATTTGCGGAAATATGAGAGGGATAATTGTGTATCTGATTTCAGTAGTGGCAGCTTATGGTGGTGGATTTTTGTTAAATGAGATTGTTTCGCGTATACCGGTAATAAGATGGTGTGTATTGGGGATTCGAAAGGAGAAAAAAGGTGTTTAAGGATAATCTGATTGATTTGCGTAAAATGAATGATATGTCACAGGAGGAGCTGGCAGAGAAACTGCAGATAAGCAGACAGACGGTATCAAAATATGAAACCGGAGAATCAGTACCGGACATAGATAAATGCAAGCAGATAGCAGAAATATTTAATGTATCTCTTGATGATCTGGTCAATTATGATAAAGAAACTGACGGACTCGGGGTGCCACCAAAGGGAAAGCATATGTTCGGAATCGTTAAAGTAGGTGACAAGGGGCAGATTGTGATTCCGGCTAAAGCTAGGAAAGTATTTGACATTAATCCGGGGGACAGGCTGATAGTTCTTGGCGATGAAGCACAGGGGATTGCAATTATAGGCGAGAAAGATTTTTTGAAGATGGTGCGGACGTTCAGAGAAAAAAGTTAAAATATTAAGTTGACAAAGTGGTCTATTCAGAGTAAACTAAAATTAGTTTATTCGGAGTAGACCACTTTTGAAATTCAGACGCATAGCGTCTGCGGAATGGAGGTTATTATGTATATTGAGTTAGGAGAAGTTCAGGAACAGTTTGCACAGATTATATGGGAGAATGAACCGGTGCCGTCGGGTGAACTTGTAAAGATTGCCGGTGAGAGTCTGGGGTGGAAAAAATCTACAACTTACACGGTGCTTAGAAAGCTGTGTGATAAAGGTTTGTTTCAAAATGTGGATGGAGTGGTTACATCACTTATTTCAAAGACAGAGTTTGACAGTGAAAAGAGCAAGAAGTTTGTCGATGAGAATTTTGCAGGTTCATTACCATCATTTATTGCAGCGTTTGTGGGAAGAAAGAAACTGACAGTAGATGAAGCGGATGAGATTCAGAAGATGATAGATGATTTTCGGAATTCATCAAAGAGGGAATAGGAGAGAATATGAATAAGATTTTTATTGGAATATTAAATAATGGGTATATGGCAGGTATTCTTATACTGGCTGTTATTGTCACAAGAGTTATTATCAGAAAAGCTCCAAAATGGATTAATTGTTTATTGTGGGGAATGGTTGCATTAAAACTTGTGCTGCCGTTTAGTATGGAAAGTGTACTAAGTCTTATACCGAGTAAGGAACCTGTGGCTACAGATATAGGACAACAGGCCGTTCCTAAGATAGATACAGGTGTCACTGTAATCAATGAGGCTGTGAATCCGGTGCTTGAAAATAAATTTTCATATACAGACGAATTACAGGTATCGGTCAGCCCTATACAGAAAGTATTGTCAGCCATGGTAGTCGTATGGGGAATCGGAGTGGCGGTTATGATTTTGTATTTTCTTATTTCATATTTTATTTTACGGAGAAAGGTGGCAGTATCAAGGAGAATTTCGAATAATGTTTATATATGCGATGGAGTGGTAAGCCCATTTATACTTGGAATACTTCGCCCTCATATTTATATTCCGTCAGGTATGGATGAGAATGTAAGGGAGTGTGTACTTGAACATGAAAAGGCACATCTTAAACGATGGGATCATATATGGAAACCATTGGGCTTTCTTATACTTTCGGTTTACTGGTTTAATCCGCTTTGCTGGTGTGCGTACATACTGCTTTGTAAAGACATTGAACTTGCATGTGATGAAAAGGTAACTAAGGACAGGGACAATGTGTGGAAGGCAGCATACTGTCAGGCACTTCTTGACTGTAATGTGAAAAGATGTATGATTGCAGCATGTCCGGTTGCATTTGGCGAGGTGAGTGTAAAGGCGAGAGTGAAGTCTGTTATCAGTTATAAAAAGCCGGTATTCTGGGTAATGTTTACTGCTGTTGCAGCAAGTATTATAGTAACTGTATGTTTTATGACAAATCCAAAGTCAAATGATATTACCATGGAGAAACTTATAAAGATAACTACAGAGGACGGATGGTATGAAAGGCAGGAAAAGGGAAATGTCAGTTTATGGGAGAAATATACAAATTTAACAGCATTTAAAAGAGAAGATGAGGAAGAGTCTTTGGTAAAGGTTTTGAGAGCACCCCTTGAAGACATGGGAGGAATATATGAGTTGCAGGTTTACTATTGGCCGGAGGATACCGCAGAGGCAAATTGGCATAAAACGGGAGATATAGAAATGATAGCCGTTATCAATAATTTAAGAAGAGATGTTGTGTGTTTGTACCCGAATAATACAGATATATCTGATAGCAGTTTAAAGGATTTTATATCAAAGAAATATGAACTTCCGGATGAACTGACAGCGTCGACGGATAACATCCAGAGCAGTAAATTGAAAACAAAGGTAACATTAGATGAATATAAAATGGGTATGTTTCTGGGCTTTAACGGATGCCTGTTTGAAAGTGAGTCATATATTCCACCGGCACATGGAGAATGGGTTGAAGAAGCCAGATACGCTCTTGGTGGAGTGGGAGTCAGTGATTTATCTGATTATAGTCTGTTTGCAACATTTACTGATGGAAAACTGACAGCATATGATTATACTGACAATCATATGAGTTGTGAGAAAATCACCGCATTTTCTAAAGGAGAGTATTCTGCATGCCTTTATAGATATGAAGTGGATCTGATTACGGCATCAGAAGAGGACATTCTTGAGGAAGGCGAGTCGGAAACTTCAGATTTATGGGTGGTCTTTTTCACAAAAGGAGAAGAGGAACAATTGTATATGAAGTTTTTTAACAGTGAATATTATTCTATGTCTGATGCCATGAATGGTATATGATGTAGTTTGTAAATGATGGCGGGGTTTGGTATAATAAAAAGGTAACTAATGTATTTAGTACATTGTTTTAGAGGTGATGAGCATGAAAGCATATTCGGATGTATATTTGGCAGATGTTGTGGAAAATCAGGGAAAATTGTTTGACTATGTCGCACAGAAATTTCCTGATAAGGATACAGAAGATTTTATTAATGTGTATATGAACAGTAAAACAAGGAAATGCATTGACGAGGCAAAGGCGTATGTGAATACAATGGATGCAAAGGATTTGTGGAAGTATTTTTCTGATAATGAACATTATATTTTAAAACCCGGAAAGGCATTGGAAGGATTCATGCCTGACTGGATTGGAGAATTTTATGCATATTATCAGTGGTTTTATAATATATCAAGTGACGAAGTAGTCAAAAGAATACCTTTAGATTTTTTAAAGAAGGCATATTTGGGACTTCACGACCTGGAATTAAATCTTGCTGTACAGAAAGTAGGTGAAGTGTGATGAATATTATATGTTTTCATAATCCGGACGAGGAGAATGGTTTTTTAAGTAATTGGTACTCATCACATTTCTCGGTGGATGACAATAAATTTACATCAATGGAGCAGTATATGATGTATAAAAAGGCAATGACTTTTAATGATGAAAAAATAGCGAATGAAATTCTTTCAATTACAGATGTTGCGGAAATCAAGAGACTGGGACGGTTGGTTTCTGGGTATAATGATAATATTTGGAATGGTTTGAGGCAGATTATAATATATGAGGGGCTAATTGAAAAATTTTCACAAAACACTACACTTAGAAAAAGATTGTTAGAAACTCAGGATGCAATATTAGCGGAGTGTGCTGTAAAAGATTGTATATGGGGAATAGGATTGACAATGACAGATGATAACAGATTTGAGATGTCAAAGTGGAGAGGGCAGAATTTGTTGGGATATTCTCTTATGATGGTAAGAGAAAAGATAAAATAGGGTTAATTTTCATATGGAGACATTGTCTGACATGCATGCAAAGGAAAGGATTAATTTTATGACAGAAATAAAACATATAGAATTATATCATGGAAGTGGTGAAATTATTTATTTTCCAGAAATAAGAAAAACAAAATATACAAAAGATTTTTCGTGGGGATTTTATTGCAGAATGTCGCGGTGGCAAAGTACATGAATATGATATTGTTGAAGGACCAATGGCAGATGATACCATTTGGAATTTTGTTAATGATTATTTAGAGGGGAATATAAGTAGAAATGTTTTTTGGGAGTATGCAAGATTTAAACATCCTACACATCAGATAAGTTTTCATAGTATAAGGGCTTTGGCATGTCTGGAGTTTGAAAGGAGTGTGAAGATACATGAATAATGATGATTTGTTTTATGTATGTACTATGATAGAGTATGTTGCAAGAGTTACACATAATAAAACTAAAGACATTATTGATAAAATATCGGATAAAGAATTGAGACATGAATTAAAAGCTGCATCTGTAAATCATTGCCTTTCATTTGAACAGGTATGTGATGAATGGATAGAAAAATACGCTATACAAAGTGGTGAATTTGATAATATTTCTACATGCAGATATGCTATACCTTCGGAATTGTCGATAGGAAGGGTGTATCAGACATTAATAACAAGTATTTGTAAATCAGATGATTGTATTATTGAATGTATGAGAAGGGTTTTTAAATCTTTTATAAGTGATGAGATATCGAATTTTAATTCGAATGTCTATTATTCTAATCCTGATTATATCAAATGTTCATATGAAGCTGGAGAATTGCTTGCTTAACAGGAATAATTTCCTGTGGTTTTCCACATACTAACTCCAAAGCTAATATATAGAAAATAAATCATTGGAGGAAAATATGACATGAAGGCAACAGGGATTGTACGTCGCATAGATGATTTAGGCAGAGTGGTAGTGCCAAAAGAAATTCGCAGGACACTGAGAATAAGAGAGGGTGATCCTCTTGAAATATACACGGACCGCGAGGGAGAGATAATACTTAAGAAATATTCGCCCATAGGTGAACTCGGCAGGTTTGCAGAGCAATGTGCAGATACAGTATTTCAAAGTACGGGAAATGTTGTTATAATAACTGACAGAGACCAGCTGATAGCCGTTGCCGGAATGCCCAAAAAAGAAATACTTAACAGGTCAGTCACAAAAGAGCTGGAAAAAATCATAAACGGACGTAAAATTATAAAAGGAACATCTGCTTTTGTGCAACCGGCAGAAAGTGCAGATATAGAAGAATTACCTCAGATAATCCATCCCATAATATGTGAGGGAGATATTATTGGCTCGGTGATAATTCTTATAAAAGGAGAGAAAAGGGAACCGACAGAGGCAGATATAAGAATTGCATCGGTGGTAGCGGGATTTCTCGGACGACAGATGGAAAGCTGACAAAATGACAGATAAATACCTGTAGAATGGAGAAGATATGACGAAAGAACAAAGGAGACAGTTTGCTGCTAAGGAATATTTTGATTTTAATGACTTACAGACCGTTATGAAGGAATTAAGGGCTAAAGACGGGTGTCCGTGGGACAGCGTACAGACACATGAAAGTATAAAAAACTGCCTTAAGGATGAATGTGAAGAAGTTATTCAGGCCATAGACAATAAAGATATGGAAAATCTGAAAGAGGAACTTGGAGACTTGTTGTTTCAGGTGATAATGCACAGTGAGATTGCATCTGAAGAGGGTGATTTTGATATAAATGATGTTGTTGATGGAATCTGTAAAAAAATGATTTTCAGACATCCGAGGGTGTTTGGCGATAAAGAGCACGAAAATACAAGCTGGGCAGAGCTTAAGAGGCTTGAAAAACTAAAAAAGAACGGGAATGGTAAACATAATTCACATGATGAATGAAAAATGTAATAATTCTTAAGGAAAATGTAACAAAATGTGAGATTTGCCTTGACAAATAAGGACTGACCGTTTATAAATAAACATGAAGGTACAGAGATTACCTATCTTGAACATATCCGCAGAGAGTGACGGATAAATATACGAAAATAATATGGAGGAGGAGTTTATCCATGAACAAAGCTGAATTAGTAGCAGCAATGGCTGAGAAAACTGAATTATCTAAGAAAGATGCTGAGAAGGCATTAAAGGCATTTACAGAGGTTGTAGCCGAGACATTAAAGAAAGGCGACAAGATTCAGTTAGTTGGATTTGGTACATTCGAAGTTGCAGAGAGAGCTGCAAGAGAAGGTAGAAATCCACAGACAGGCGAGACAATGAAAATCGCTGCTTCAAAGGCACCTAAGTTTAAAGCTGGTAAGGCTTTAAAGGATGACATCAACAACTAATATTGTTATGTCGGATGACCTGTACATCTTTCTGATTGAAAAGGTGTGCAGGTTTTTTTGTAGTTGCAGGCAAACGGGATAAAAAAAATGGAGATTAGTATGAGATTAGATAAATATTTAAAAGTATCGAGAATTATAAAGAGAAGAACAGTGGCGAATGAGGCGTGTGATGCAGGACGTATCATGGTAAATGGAAAAGTTGCCAAAGCTTCAGTGTCAGTTAAAGCCGGAGATACTATAGAGATACAGTTTGGAAATAAGACAATGAAAGTAGAAGTGTTAAACGTTCAGGAGACCGTTAAAAAGGATGAAGCAGCAGAAATGTATAGGGAAATCTAAATAAATGGTAATAATATGAAGGATGGCTCAATATAATATATTATAAAATCGCTCAGAAATGAGGAGAGTATGGAAGAACGTGCAATCACTAAAAGCCACAAGATTACTATAAACAACAGAAAAGAAGCCAATATAACGGGAGTCGTTGATGTCATTTCATTCGATGTTGAGGAAGTGAAGGTCGAGACAGAACTTGGGACTCTGGTTATAAAGGGAAATGATATGCATGTTAAAAATCTGAATCTGGAGAAGGGACAGGTGGATGTTGAAGGGCATATGGACAGTTTCATTTATACACATGTGAAGAAAAATGAAAATGGGGAGTCGTTTTTGAGCAGAATGTTTAAATGAGGAGATAAGCGTGAGTTTAAATATATCTGTCGAATTATATCTGATATGCAGTGCAGTTATTTCAGGAGTGAAAATGAGTGCTTTGTATGACGGCTTAAGAATCAGCCGGAGGATATTCAGAAGAAATGTTATAGTTGCAGGAATTGAGGATATAATATTCTGGAGTATTTCAGGTGTATACATATTTTGCATGATGTATGACTTTAATGGAGGTAGCATGAGGTTTAATGCGTTCATATTTGTCGCATTGGGAATGTTGCTATATGAGGTATCCTTAAGTCCTATAATTGTAAAATATTTTTCGTTAATTTTACTAAAATTTAAAAACATTATAGTCAGACTATTGAAAAAATTTATAAAAAGAATTAAAATAAATAAAAAAGTTAAGGGTGTAAAGAAGAATGAGCAGAACGGCAGTGGCAAAAAGAAAAAAATCAAATAAGCTGTCCGTGTTTCTTATAGGTTTTCTTATGATGATATTTTTTGGTATTATGGTTATACAGATAAGTGACATGAAGACACAGCAGCATAAACTTAAACTTCAGGAGTCTCAGCTGAAGGATAATCTTGTAACGCAGCAGCAGCGTTCAAAGGATTTGGAAGAGCAGAAGGTATATGTCCAGACGAAGCAGTACGTGGAAGAAAAGGCGAAGCAGTTTGGCTATGTGTACCCGGATGAGATAATACTTAAACCTGAAAAATAGAAAAAATTTATAAGGGCATTATACTATTTTGAAATCAGACCTGAAATCACAGATGGATGGTCTGATTTTTTGTTTACATAAGCAACGGGAAAAGTTCGTATCTATATCAGATAAAACTTAAATTCTTAACAGATATTAAAAACCTTGAAACGACTCGAAAAAACTTTTGAAGGGGTTTTTGTCTAAAACTTTTTTGAAAAGTGGTGGATAAACTGACAAAAATCGCCAGCCATAGTGAATATAATGACTGTGTTTGTGGAGTCCTGTGATATATCTTATCTTGTACAAGTAGATATGAGGGAATTATGCGAAACACAGTAAAATTTCAAAATGGAGGAGCTTATGAAGGACAAAATTTTAAAAACAACATTTGTACAAATGATAGGGGTAATACTTGCCAGATGTGTTATAATGACGTACAATCCGTTAGGAATCGGATATTTTGCAGCACTATATTCAAAACCGGAAGCCAGAATGATTACATTTCTGCTTATGGCATTCAGCATGTTTACATCCCAGAGTGTTCTGGCATCTGTAAAGTACATAATGGTTATGATGACGATTGTATTTCTGCTTAGAATAACAGAGGCAGCGGGAAAAAGGATGGGAGTTTACAGTCTTGGGGTGTATACATTTGGAATTATGCTTATATTTGAACTTTTAGGCATAGTCATGGAAGGTGGCATAACACCGCTTCCGCAGAAAATAATTGCAGCCGTTACAGTGTCATGCCTCGGAGCATCCACATCGGTGATATTTTCTAAAGGAATAGACGGTATTTACAAAGGAAAATTACATAAGATGCAGATGGAAGAGATTCTGGGAGTTGCGATACTTATGGCAGTCACACTGTATTATGTGGGCAGCACAAACGTGATGCCGGAGTCGGTTCTTAAGGGCCTGCTCTATCTTGCGATAATGTTTGCAGGGAACAGATATGGTGCCGGGTATGGTGCAGTCGTTGGAAATATATGCGGAGTGATAGCGTGCATGTGGACAGGTTCTCTTGCTTATATTGGAAATATGGGTATTCTTGGTACCATATCGGGGGTATTTAGAAAATTTGGGCGGTTAATAAACAGCGTGGTATTTATTATATCAGCCATTCTCCTTGAGTATATTTTTATGGGTACACTCGGTCCTGAGTCCACTGTTCAGGGAATATGCATGGGAATTGCGGCTTTTATCATACTGCCATGTTCGGTTACGGGAGCGGAGGATGATGAAGATGGAAGAGGGCGTGAAAGCATGATACGACGTGAAGGAGAAAAAAGGCTGAAACTTATAGCAGAATCATTTGAAAAACTTTCAGAGAGTTTTTCGATGGTTCAGAGAAAAAAACAGTTATCAGAGCATGATCTTGAGGTTATAGGCAATGAAATGATAGCTAAAATGTGTGGAGAATGCAGTAAATGCAGACTGTGTGCGGTTCAGCCAGAGATACAGGCAGAAATGAGACTGCTTGTTGAGAAGGCGGATGCCAAAGGTAAACTGACATTACAGGACATGAGCAGCAGATTTATGATGAACTGCCTGTCTCCGGAGATATTTATATCAGAGTTAAACCATACATTTGAGAAAGCCAGAATGAATATGGTATGGGGAAATAAACTTATAGAAAGCAGAGAAGTTATTTCGCTTCAGCTTAAGCAGATTGCCGGAATGATGGGTGAATATGGAAAAATGCTATACAGTTCAAAGAATTTTGCGGATGGAAAAGAGGAGCAGCTTAGACGGTCGTTAAAGAGGGAAAGGATAAATCTGAAGAAATTTATGATACTTGAAAACAGAAATCATCAGAAAGAATATATGATAACCGCAAAGTGCCAGAAAGGAAAGGTTATAAATGTAAGAGACCTGGGTAAACTGGTGGGTGACATTGTTGAAATGGAACTTGAGCCTGCCATAAATGGCAGAAAAATTCTTGGAAATGAATATGCAACCATATCCTTTGTAGAAAAGAAAAATTTCTATGCGCTGCATGGGATGGCAAGAAAGACGAAAAAAGAATCGGACGTGTCCGGTGATAATTTTACATTTTCTGAAATCGGGAACGGACAATTGTTAATGAGTATAGCAGATGGAATGGGATCGGGATATTATGCATTTCAGGACAGTGAGACAGCCATAGAACTTCTTGAACAGCTTATGGACAGCGGATTTAGTGAGGATGTGGCATTGAAAATGATAAATTCAGTAATGTTAGTGAATTCTGATAGCGAGAAGCCTACCACCCTTGACATGGGAATAATAAATCTTGCATCCGGTGTATGTGATTTTGTAAAACTCGGAGCTGCATCTACCTTTGTAAAAAGAGAGGGCTGGGTTGAGGCGATTAAGTCAACAACCATGCCTATGGGTGTATTTGAACAGGTGGATATAGAAAGCACATCAAAGAAAATGTATTCCGGTGATATGATTATTATGGTGTCAGACGGTATAGTGGAGGCAATAAGCGCAGATGATAAGGAAAAGGCAATGAGTGAGATAATTATGGGAATAAACAGCACAAATCCTAAAGAAATGGCTGCATCAATACTGGAAAATGTGTTAGAATACAATAGCAGTGAGCCGGAAGATGATATGACGGTGCTGGTAGCAGGAATATGGAACCGGGCAGCATAGCAGCAGTTGCAGCCGGAATGGAGAAAATATGATTGACAAAGTGAAAAAATATATAGAAAAGAACAATATGATAAATCAGGGTGACAGGATAGTTCTTGGTGTATCTGGCGGGGCAGATTCGGTATGCCTTCTTGAGATACTTTCAGAACTTAAGCAGGAGTATAACATGGAACTGTATGTGGTACATGTTCACCATGGAATACGCGGAAGTGAAGCTGATGCTGATGAGAGATATGTGAGCAGTCTTTGCGAAAGCATGGGTGTGTGGTATAGAAGGTATGAATATGACATACCTGGTATGGCACAGAAAAGAGGAATGTCCGAGGAAGAGATGGGACGTGATATGCGGTATAAAACATTTAATATGGTTTTAGATGAGGTTGGTGCATCTAAAATAGCCGTGGCGCATAATGCAGATGACTGCGTGGAGACGATACTTCACAATATGTGCAGGGGAACAGGAATAAAGGGCATGTGCGGTATACCACCGGTAAGGGGAAATATTATCAGACCGGTAATGTGCCTTGGAAGAAACGAAATTGAGAAATATTTAAATGACAGGAAGATTGAATACAGGACCGATTCAACAAATCTTAAGACGGATTATACAAGGAATAAAATCCGTCTTGAGCTCATTCCTTACATGAAGAGGAATATTAATCCCGTGAGTGGGGAACATATATTAAGGCTGTCAGAACAGCTTTCACAGATAGAAGAATATATGGAGCAGCAGACAGAGGATGCATTTGAGCGGGCTGCGCATAAAACAGATGGTGGCATATCCATCGATATAAATGAATTTATGAAATGTCATGTCACACTTCAGAGTGGCATAGTCAGACTGGCAATAAAGAGCGTGGCGGGTAAATTAAAAGATATAACTTCGGAAAATGTTGAAGATGTAATGATGCTTATGAGCCGTGGAACCGGCAAGTCAGTTAATCTGCCATATAATATTATATGCACAAATGTATATGACAGATGCGAGATTAGAAAAGATAATGGTAATATTATTAATGGTATTAAGGAGAAAGAAAAAGTTATTGTAAATGTTCCGGGTGAATATATATTAAAAAGCGGTGACAAATTTATATTTAGTTTAGAAAATTCTTTAAATTTTAAGGAAAAAATGTATACTAAATGGTTTGATTATGATAAAATAAAAAATGCTTTGCAAATACGCTTTCGTGAAAATGGGGATTTTCTCGAAGTGGCAAAGGGTGGTCATAAGAAACTGAAATCTTATTTTATTGATGAAAAGGTACCCAGAGAACAAAGGGACTCTATACCGCTGCTCGCTGACGGGCAGCATATTTTGTGGGTAACAGGCTACAGAATCAGCGAAGCCTACAAGATAACGGAGGACACCCACAATGTTTTAAAAGTACAGTATTGTGAAAGGAACGGTAAAGACGATGGAAGATAAGATTCGCGTATTGATTGAGGAAGATGAAGTTGATGCAAAGATTAGTGAAATAGCTGGGAAAATCAGCGAGAAATATGCAGGAAAGACTGTGCACCTTATATGTGTGTTAAAGGGTGGCGCATTTTTTATGTGTGAGCTTTCAAAGAGAATAACAGTACCTGTTACAATGGATTTTATGACAGTATCTAGTTATGGAAGTAATACGGTAAGCTCGGGAAATGTAAAGATAAAGAAAGATTTAGATGAATCGATAGAAGGCAAAAATGTAATAATTGTCGAAGATATTATTGATTCCGGAAGAACACTCAAGGCATTGTGTGAACTTTTGTGGACACGTAAACCGGCTTCTATGGAGGTGTGTACACTTCTTGACAAACCTGACAGAAGGGTTGTGGATATGAAGGTTGATTATACATGTTTTAACATACCGGATGAATTTGTTGTCGGATATGGACTTGATTATGACCAGAAATATAGAAATTTACCATATATCGGTGTGGTAGAGGTATAACAGGATGCAGGTTAATATTCTATATAGTGCGGAAGGAGGCATGAAGAATTGAAAAAACAAATGAAAGGTGCAGGATTTTATCTGATTGCAGCGATTGTTATCTGTGCAATTATCTATATGTTTACACAGTATAACGCAACGGATAATAAGTATACCTATGGAGATTTTATCAGCGACCTGAACAAAGGAAAGATAGAACAGGTTACGATAAAGCAGAACAAGGAAGTACCGACAGGTAGGGTAATAGCAGAATTTAAAGATGGTTCAAAGAAAACCATATATGTGGAAAATATATCAACTGTCACGAAAGACCTTCAGGATGCAGGTGTTGAGGATTACATCATGAATGATGTAGACAGAGACAGTGTTATATGGGAGATTATTCCTTATATAATCATGATTGTGGTCATGATAGTATTTTTCTCTATGATCAGCGGACAGCTTGGCGGCGGAGGCGGCGGAGGCAAAATGATGAATTTTGGCAAGAGCCGTGCTAAAATGGCAGGTGCCGGTGATACCAAGGTTACATTTGACGGTGTGGCAGGTCTTAAAGAGGAAAAGGAAGAGCTTGAAGAAATCGTGGATTTCCTTAAGAGTCCGAAGAAATATATCGGAGTGGGAGCGAGAATACCTAAGGGAGTTATCCTTACAGGTTCGCCGGGTACAGGTAAGACATTACTTGCAAAGGCTGTTGCCGGTGAAGCGGGTGTACCGTTCTTTAGCATATCCGGTTCAGATTTTGTGGAAATGTTTGTCGGTGTCGGTGCGTCAAGAGTAAGGGATTTATTTGAGGAAGCAAAGAAAAATTCACCTTGTATAGTATTTATAGATGAGATCGATGCTGTTGCCAGAAGAAGAGGAACAGGTATGGGTGGAGGACACGATGAACGTGAACAGACACTCAATCAGCTTCTTGTTGAGATGGATGGTTTTGGCGTAAATGAAGGAATAATAGTCATGGCTGCTACCAACAGGGTAGATATTCTTGATCCGGCTATATTGAGACCGGGACGTTTTGACAGAAAGGTAGTAGTAGGAAGACCTGATATCAAGGGAAGAAGAGAGATACTTGATGTTCATGCAAAGAATAAGCCGCTCGCTGAGGATGTGGATTTAGATACGGTGGCACAGACCACAGCAGGATTTACGGGGGCAGATCTTGAGAACCTTCTTAATGAATCAGCCATATTTGCAGCTAAGAACAACAGAGTATACATTACACAGGAAGATATAAACAGATCATTTGTAAAGGTTGGAATAGGAACTGAGAAAAAGAGTCGTGTTATTTCAGATGAAGAAAAGAGAATTACGGCATATCATGAGTCAGGCCATGCGATTTTATTCCATGTGCTGCCAAAGGTCGGACCGGTTCATACAGTGTCTGTTATTCCTACAGGTTCAGGTGCAGCGGGTTACACTATGCCACTGCCTGAGAAGGACCAGATGTTTATGACAAAAGGTAAGATGCTTGAAGATATTATGGTGAGTCTCGGAGGACGAATTGCTGAAGAGATAGTATTCGATGATATCACAACAGGCGCTTCACAGGATATAAAGCAGGCAACTTCAACTGCAAAGTTAATGGTTACAAAATACGGAATGTCAGAGAAACTCGGACATATCTGTTATGGCGATGACGATGATGAAGTGTTTATCGGAAGAGACCTTGCTCATACAAGAGGATATGCAGATAACACAGCCGCTGAAATAGATGCGGAAGTTAAGAAGATAGTGGAGGACTGCTACAAAAAGGCAAAAGAAATTATTCTTGAGAACAGGGATGTTCTTGAGAGAAGCGCCAAACTTCTCATAGAGAAAGAGAAAATTGGAAGGGAAGAGTTTGAGGCATTATTTGACAAAAACGTGCAAAATGACGAGGGCATTATAGGATAGCAAAAAATCGTGTTGTGAATTTGCACAAAAAAATATGTTGGTTTTTGTAAACTTTGTGCACACTTATTCCTGGACGGATGCTATAATAAATATCGTAAAAACCCCCAATACATTATATATAGTTTTTTTGTTACACCCCATAAAAAAACGAAATACCTTCTCCTAAAAGGACAGCAACGTAAGCTGTCCTTTTTACTTGCATAAAATACAGAATTTTTATAAAACATATGAAAAATAGTTGCATAATATATAATACATGGAGATGTGGATAAAACTTTGACTTGTTTTTGCAAGGTAATTAATATATAATTTATAAGGTATGTGCATTTATAAGATATAAAACGTTAGGAGCTTTCAATGTATAGCGTCTGCGGAATGGAGGATTAGTATGAATATCAAAGTTGACAGAATGTCACCTACAGATAAAAAATTATTTTATATTCAAAATATGCATCCTATGATGAACAGAAATGCATTATTCAGTGATGAGACATCAGGATTCCGTATACCTGCTGAACCGGCAAAAAATTCAGAGGTAAAAATCCAGATGAGAACTGCAGTTAATAATGTTGATCATGTATATTTGTGTATGGATGACAAAGAGATACCTATGAAAGTGATTCTGTCTACGGAATTATTTGATTACTATGAAACTGTGTTGCAGCTTACAGATAAGCAGATTCATTATTATTTCAAGGTGATTACTGGATATGAGGTCTGTTATTATGATAAGACAGGACCTTGTGATAACAGACTTGGATGGTATGATTTTGTTATCACACCGGGATTTGAGACACCAGACTGGGCTAAGGGTGCAGTAATGTATCAGATTTATACTGACAGATTTTATAATGGTGATAAGACAAATGATGTTGAGACTAATGAGTATCAGTATATAGGAGATAAATCTGTAAAAGTAACTGACTGGGGAAAATATCCTGCATCTATGGGTGTGCGTGAATTTTACGGTGGTGATATTCAGGGAGTCTGGGATAAACTTGATTATCTGCAGAAACTTGGAGTAGAGGTAATATATTTCAATCCGATATTTGTATCACCGTCTAATCATAAATATGATATTCAGGATTATGATTATGTTGATCCACATATTGGAAAAATTGTAAAAGACGAAGGTGAACTTCTCAGGGATGATCAGTATCTTAACAGAGAAGCCACAAGGTATATAACAAGAGTTACAGATAAAAAAAATCTTGAAGCGTCGAATAAATTCTTTGCTGAATTTGTAGATGAAGTTCATAAAAGAGGCATGAAGGTTATACTCGATGGAGTATTTAATCATTGTGGTTCGTTTAATAAATGGCTCGACAGAGAGCAGATATATGAGAATCAGGAAGGATATGAGAAGGGTGCTTATGTATCGGCAGACAGTCCGTACAGATCATTCTTTCAGTTCTTTGAGGACAGCTGGCCATACAACTATCATTATAACGGCTGGTGGGGACATGATACACTTCCTAAGCTTAATTATGAAGATTCACCTGAATTGTATGATTATGTTATGGGAATAGCCAGAAAATGGGTATCAGCTCCGTACAATGTTGACGGATGGAGACTTGATGTTGCTGCAGATCTTGGAAGAAGCGGAGAGTTTAACCACAAATTCTGGAAAGACTTCAGAAAGAATGTTAAGGAAGCTAATCCGGAGGCTATTATTCTTGCTGAGCATTATGGAGATCCGGGAGCATGGCTTCAGGGTGAAGAATGGGATACGGTAATGAACTATGATGCCTTTATGGAGCCGTTATCATGGTTCCTTACGGGTATGGAGAAACACAGTGATGAAAAGCGTGATGATCTTCGTGGAGATTCATACAGTTTCTTTGCATCAATGAGACATCATATGTCGCGTTTTCACGGACAGTCGCTTCTTGTTGCCATGAATGAACTGTCTAACCATGACCATTCAAGATTTCTTACAAGAACTAACGGAAATGTTGGCAGAGTGGACAGCAGAGGTTCAGAAGCCGCAAATCAATATGTAAATAAGGGAATTATGAAAGAAGCTGTTATAGTCCAGATGACATGGCCGGGAGCACCTACTATATATTATGGAGACGAGGCCGGTGTATGCGGTTGGACAGATCCTGACAACAGAAGAACATATCCGTGGGGCAAAGAGGACATTGAGCTTGTCGAGTTCCACAGGGATGTAATTAGAATACACAAAGAAAATGAAGCTCTCAGAAAAGGTTCATATAAGGGACTTACAGGAGAGTATAATGTAATCACATTTGGAAGATTCTTAGGAAATAATATAATAGCTGTTGTGGTCAACAACAATGATTATGAGAAGGAAATAAATATTCCGGTTGTACAGCTTGGTGTTCCTGATAGATATAAGATGGAGAGTCTTATGGTTTCATCTGTTGATTCGTATAATGCGGGAAGACAGCAGTATGATGTTGTAAATGGCGAGCTTATAGTAAAAGTACCGGCATTTGGTGCTGGAATATACAGAATGGTAGTAAATTAAAAATCACTTGCATTTTAAGATGTATTGTGGTATAAATATTTAATGTCGATAAGACATGGATGGATTCCCGAGTGGCCAAAGGGGACAGACTGTAAATCTGCTGCAAATTGCTTCGGTGGTTCGAATCCACCTCCATCCATTGTTGCCGGCGTGGCGGAACTGGCAGACGCACAGGACTTAAAATCCTGCGGGACTAACCTCCCGTACCGGTTCGATTCCGGTCGCCGGCACTATATTAAACAGTTGTATACATAAATGAGAAGAAGCACATACTGAGATGATATTGTGTTTCTTTTTTTTTGTACAAGGCTGGCAGGTATCATGATGCCTGTATAAAATGGAGGTAAAATAATGAGCAGGAATCGAAGAAAAAAATCTAATCCGGTAAGAAATCTGTTGTATGTGATTTTGGCCATATTGATACTGGCGGGTGTAGGTAATTATTTTCCGGGTACATATGGACAGATAGGCCATCTGGTTGAAAAAGCATGGAACAGCATAGGCAGCGGTGGAAAACAGGTACAGTCTGCCGATATAGGAGATGTTCCGGAATATTCGGGAAGTCCGTATGTGGAGATAAATAATAATGAGCCGGAGTTTAGTGAAAATGATATGACTACACAGCCTTTTGAAAATTATTCTGAGCTTGATTCTCTGGGGAGGTGTGGAGTGGCATATGCTAACGTGTGCACTGATATAATGCCTACGGAGGAAAGAGGAAAGATAGGTATGATTAAGCCGAGCGGATGGCATACAGTGAAATATGATAATGTAGATGGGAAATATCTGTATAACAGATGCCATCTTATAGGATATCAGCTCTCGGGCGAAAATGCCAACGAGAAAAACCTGATAACCGGAACAAGATATCTCAATGTGGATGGGATGCTGCCATTTGAAAATGAAGTAGCAGACTATGTGCATAAAACAAATAATCATGTTTTGTACAGGGTGACACCTATATTTGAGGGAGATAATCTGGTGGCATCAGGCGTGTGGATGGAGGCAAAATCAGTAGAAGATAACGGTGAAGGCGTGAAAATCAGTGTATATGTATATAACGTCCAGCCGGGAATAACCATAGATTATGCAACAGGGGATAGTAAAAAACAGTAAAAATTTAGCGAGTGATATAAAAATATATTGTCATATTTTTATATTACTCGCTTTTGACACCTGAATCCTATAAAACTAAAGTCCAGCTCTTAAACCATCTTAAGAATGTCTTTACAAATGCTTTGCTTATCGGCATACCTGACAGTACAGGGTAGAATAGTATAAACAGTGCAATAGCTATACCACAGTATACAAAACATGCCGTCTTAATTCTTTTCCTACGCTTTAGTGCTGCTTCTCCGAGAGGTGCCCTGCTTTCATTTGTAACTGAATCAGAACCGGCAAGGCGGTACATACTAAAACCGATTAACAAAACAACAAAAGGTGTGCTCGGGAAGTAGTGGTACATAAATGTGTATCTTGTAACGAGAACCCATGGAAGGAACTGTGCCGCATACGAGATAAGTAAAAATCCGGATTTTTTATCAGAATATGCAATCACCCGGTATAAGGCGTATGATGTGGCTAATATTCCTACCCACCATACAGCAGGATTTCCGAAGGATGAAATACCTTCTGACACTGTTGATGAAAGTGAAACTGTGTAAAACAGTACAGGGCGTATAAGCACAGGCCACTGGTACCACGATGAGGAGTAAGCGTGGACTGCTTTAAGTCCTGAATGGTATGTAAACATTGTAACCTGATTTTCAAGCATTCTGTCAATAAGACTTAAGTTACCGCTGTAACTGATAAAAGGAATGTATGACAGCGTGTATATAATTCCCGGTATTATTATAAAGAAAAGAATACAAAACAAAAGTGTTCTGACCGTGTATTTTGGGAAAACTTCAGTAACATGGCTGTGGCTTATTCCGTCTGTTTCACCGTCAGGATTTATTTTGGCAAAGCGGTACTCTCTGTATCTTCTGTATAACTGATAGAAGAAGATTAATGCAAGCCCAACACCTGCATAGCAGCCGGTCCATTTACATGCGCATCCGAATCCCATGGCAACTCCGCTTATACCGAGGGGGATAAGCGTTTTCTTAAGAGAGCTGTCGTAAAACGACAATCGGATGTATTTATACATGAAATAGTACATAAGCATTATGAAAAATGTTACATATACATCGATGGTGGCTATACGTGTCTGCGTAAAGTGCATAAAGTCAAATGTAAATAAAAGGCAGATGATGGATGCGAGCCATGTCTGCTCAAACATTTTTTTTGCAAAGGCATATATAACCGGAATCATGAATATACCAAAAAGCGTTCCAATTATTCTCCAGCCAAAGGGATTCATGCCAAATATCATTATACCGATGGATATAAAGATTTTGCCAAGGGGCGGATGGGTGTTTTCGTAGGTTGTGAGTCCATGGATATATTCATATGCAGTACGTGCGTGGTAAATCTCATCAAAATATGTACTGTCCCTGAATGTTGATTTTCCGGGATACATGTTCTGTTCATCAAACAGATTTGCATAATCATCAGCATTTACCGGTGTAAGCATATTTCCGTCCGAATCAGTTATTACGACTTCTTTCAGTGATGCTGCCGGTGATGACAGGGCAATCATAATATATCTGTGAGCCGTATCTATATTTACGGTGTTCCACGAAAATACTGTTGATATTTCTGAATTGCGGTATGATTCCCACATGTCTGATGTTGAATCTCTGCCGCTGACAGAGAGATTGTAATATGCGGTTTCCCCCATGAAAAAGCTCACATTACCGATATCAGTTACATCACCCATATCAAGTACTATATTCTGACCATCAGTTCCTTTCCAGGCTGTCTGTGGAGCATAGTGATAACCTAGATTATAAAGGGCAATGGCACTGTATATAATCATTATGGTTAATAATATAATCCAATCTGCCTTACAAAACTTATGGTCTTTTTTGCTTCTTTGAAATTTGATAGTTTTCTTACTCATTTTCTTACCATACTTTCCTAAAACATTTTAAATTTAACGTAACATTCACATTTTACCACAAAAAACAGAACCTGTCATCAGACAGGTTCTGTTTTAAGAATTGTAATTTAGTTTGAATGTTCAACAACGTTTTCAGGAGCACTGATTGTCTCACCGTTTATTACCTGTTGCTGAAGAGCTTTTGCTGTTTCAACAGTTGACATATCCGGTTCCATAACATATGCGTGATTATTTGGTGCAGAATATGTTGTCTTTGAATCACCAAATCCGTCAACACTGTACTGTACGACATTCCATGATGCCATATCAGAAAGTTCCATTTTGACAAGGTCTGTAAGCTCGTCATTTGTCATGTTTGTCTCAAAACTTCCTGTTACACTTGATACAAGACCGTTAAAGTCGTTAAGTATTGCAGTTGAGGAAGCCTTATCTATAATGGCTTTGATAACTTTCATCTGGTTCTTTCCACGGCCTCTGTCACCGCCTGATACAGAGTAACGTTCTCTGGCAAATCCGAGAGCCTTTGCGCCATCCATATAGTTTTCACCCTGTTTGATTGCGTAATTGCCATGATATGTTGTAAATGCTTCGTCAGATACAACTGTTACACCGCCTAATGCGTCTATAACTTTTTCAAATCCCGTAAAGTTTACTCTGAAGTAATACTGTACATCTATTCCGTATAAGTTAGCAAGAGTTCCCATTGAACAATCGACACCGTATATACCGGCATGTGTAAGTTTATCATAAGCACCGCCTGATACAGTAGTCTGTACATAGTAATCACGAGGAGTAGATACAAGTAATACCTGCTTTGTCTTAGGATTTATTGTAGCGAGTATGTTTACGTCACTACGGCTTGTTGTAGATATATCACCATATACGTCGATACCACTGATATATACTGAGAACGGATCCTTAGTGATATTTTTAACACCTGTATCTTCGATAGTTGTCGTAAATGAAACAGATTCCACTTCTTTGATACGGTCAGCAAAATCAAGATGGTTGTCATCGTCTGAAATAGTATCAACGAATGCTGAGTTTAATACGATGGCTTTTACTTCACCGTTTAACAGTGCATCTGCCAGTGAAATCATATCACTGTAAGCTGTTGTTGTGATTTCTTTTCCTACTGTTGTATTTACTTTGGAAATAGTGTTGTCTGTGTTCTTTCTGTCTATTGTCTCAAGTATACCAAAGTTGTAATCTGCAACATCACCAAGAGTTGTGGCAGGGTCATCTTTAAGTACATACACACCGATGACATCTGTCTTTTGGTTTGAACCTGAGATTCCTGAGAATATCTGGTTAGCTTTCATTACAAAGAATAATCCCACCAGTAAAATTATAGTTATGATTACTGCTATAATCTTTCCTGATAATCTGAATTTCTTTGAAAACTGTGAAAAAATGTCGTATCCTAAAAATAAAACAAGTAAAAAGATAACCGGTATTAAATATTTTGCAGGTACCATGTCAACATATATTACAAGACCGATAAATACGGCTGTAACTATTGCCTGAATAGCTGCCAGTATAAACCCGAGTTTTTTACTTTTCAGGAAACTGTTAGATTTCTTGTTGCTGGAGTTCTTACTACTCATTCTTTAGCCTCTTTTCTTAATTTTCTTTATTTTATAGGATGATTTTGATGTCTGAATCTTATGATGCCGGGGGTGAAAGGGTGCTACGTACCAGCCGGACATAATATGCGTATTTTCAAGCTGGCTTGCAAATACGTATATTCATGCCGGCTAGTCCCCGAAGGGGCTTTCACCCCCGGCATCATCTTATATCCTATTTAATAAGTAAAACGTAACTTAGGTATTATACTACATATTTGACAAAAATCAAATAAAATTCACAGAAAAATCAGGGTAAGGTGTTTACTGATAAACAAATATGTGATATAAAATAGGGTAGTATAAACATTGGATAAATTGTTTAGCAATAAATTGCTTCGAAATGAGGATTAATATGTATCAGAACAGGAAAGAGACACAGAATTTTATTATATTTGCAGTAGATACGGTAAGCATTCTTGTGAGTTATATATTGGCGACATATTTGTGGGTGGTATTGTACAGGGGACAGCTTCAGTATTCGAGGGATACCATATTTGATAATATGGGGATTTTTTTGTTTTCATTTTTAGGAACGATTTTATTTTTTAATGTAAATAAAGAATTCTTTAAAAGAGGTGCATTTGCAGAGCTTATGCACTGCCTTAAGATGAATCTGCTGTTTGCGGCAGTGGTATCCATACTGATAGTTATAAAGGGAAGCTTTGGTACAATATCCAGAGGTGTTCTTGTATGTACGGTGGTTATCAATATTATACTTATGTGCGTGGGACATATTATGCTTCGCAGACATTTTATAAATGATGCTAACAAGAATAAGAGCGTTAAAATGTTTATGGTGACTACGGTGGACAGGGCAAACAAAATGCTTAACAATATGCACAGACACAGCGAGTGGTACAATCATTTAAAAGCTATTGCCATAATAGATGACAATCTTAAGGGAACGGACATATGCGGGGTTCCGGTTGTGGCAGATTTCAATGATATGATTGATTATGTGCGTACCGAGGCAATTGATGAAGTATTTATAAATGTTCCGTATAACACGGGAAAATCATTGAAGAATGTGATAATGGAATATGAGAATATGGGTGTTACAGTTCATTTGAATATAGAAGTTCTTGAGAATTTCGAGGGATTTGACAAAACTGTATCAATGCTTGGAGATATTCCGGTTATTTCGTTTGCAAATACATTTTTTGATTATAACAAACTTATAATAAAGAGATGCATGGATATTGCGGGAAGTATAGTAGGACTTATTATCACCGGAATAGTTACGATTTTTCTTGCACCTGTTTTGCTTATTGAATCTCCGGGACCACTGTTTTTTAAACAGAAAAGAGTCGGAAAGAACGGAAGATATTTCTATATGTATAAGTTCCGTTCAATGTATAAGGATGCAGAAGAGCGTAAGAAAGAACTTATGGATAAAAATGAGATGAACGGACTGATGTTCAAGATGACAGATGATCCGAGAATAACAAAGGTTGGAAAATTCATTCGTAAGACAAGTATAGACGAGTTACCACAGTTCTGGAATGTGTTAAAAGGCGACATGAGCCTTGTGGGAACCAGACCGCCTACAGTAGATGAATTTAAGAAATACGAAGGATACCACAAGAGAAGACTGAGCATCAAACCGGGAATAACCGGAATGTGGCAGGTAAGTGGAAGAAGCAGTATAGAAGATTTTGAGGAAGTTGTTAAGCTGGATCTGGAATATATAGATAACTGGTGTCTGGCTTTGGATATTAAAATACTTATAAAGACTGTTGGCGTCATATTTATGGGATCGGGTGCCAAATAGACAATAATGATAGCGCTTAGGCGCTTCAGAAATGGAGAGTTGTATGCAGCACGTATTTATAATTGGATCAAAGGGAATACCATCCAACTATGGAGGTTTTGAGACATTTGTTGACAAATTGACAGAAAATAGAAAGAGTTCACGCATAAAATATCATGTGGCAGGAATAACGGAGAACGCTCCAAGGGAATACACATATAATGCTGCTCACTGTTTTGAGATAAAGGTTCCGCCTATAGGAGCTGCCAAAGCGGTATATTATGATATTATGGCTTTTAAATATTCGCTTGAATATATAAAGAAACACCATATAAAGCATGCAATAGTGTATGTGCTGGCATGCAGGATAGGACCGTTTGTGGGAGAACTTAAGCGTGAGCTTAAAGCTGTCGGAGGACATCTTTATGTGAATCCGGACGGCCATGAATGGAAGAGAGGAAAGTGGAATTCTCTTATAAAGATGTACTGGAAGATATCAGAGAGACTTATGATAAAAAATGGCGAACTGATTGTGTGCGATTCAAAGAATATCGAGAAATATATAAGAAAAATGTACTCAAAGTACAATCCGCAGACTACCTATATAGCATACGGTGCGGAAATAAAGAAATCACAGCTTAAGGATGATGACGAGAAACTTAAGGAGTGGATGGATGATAAAGGTGTAAGACCGGGTGAATATTATCTTGTGGTTGGAAGATTTGTTCCTGAAAATAATTACGAGATGATGATTATGGAATTTATGAAATCCAAGACTAAAAAGGATCTTGTTCTTATCACGAATATAGAAAAAAATAAGTTTTATGAAGAGCTTAAATTAAAGACAGGATTTGATAAAGATAAAAGAATAAAATTTGTCGGTACACTGTATGATCAGGAAATGCTTAAGAAAATCAGGGAAATGGCATATGGATATATACATGGACACGAGGTAGGAGGAACTAACCCGTCATTGCTTGAGGCACTTGCATCAACCAGAATGAATTTGTTACTTAAAGTCGGATTTAATAAAGAGGTCGGTGAACATGGTGCCGTATATTGGAAAAAGAAGTATGGTTCTCTTACAAAGCTTTTAGACAGAGTTGAAGAGTGTACGGAAGAACAGATGAATGAGTATGGAGATAAGGCTAAAGCCAGAATAAGCAATAATTTCAGCTGGGAAAAGATAGTAAATGATTATGAAAAGATATTTTTGGAGGTAGAGGATGAGTAGAAAACAATGGCCTTTGGTTTCTATTGTCGTGCCGGTTTATAATATTAAGCGTGATATATTAAATAAATGCGTTGACAGTCTGATTAATCAGACACTTGAACAGATAGAGATAATTCTTGTTGATGACGGTTCAGAGGGAAAATATGCGCAATATGCCTATGAGGCATCACAAAAGGATAAAAGAATAAGATTTTTCAGAAAAAGTAATGGCGGTGTTTCTACAGCCAAAAATATGGGAATAGACAATGCTTCGGCAGAATATATTATGTTTGTTGACAGCGATGACTGGATTGATGAGGATTGTTGTGAATATGCATATAAAACAGCAGTAAAGACGCAGGCGGATATAGTCATGTGGAGATATATCAAGGAATTTATGGGAAAATCAGTTGAAGTAAACGTTTATCCTGATAAGGAACTTGATTTTGATACATGGAAACAGGAGTTTAATCCGTTTGATATGCGTTTAATGGGAATGTGCTGCATGAAGCTTTATACCAGAAAGGTTATAGGAGACAGCAGATTTGATGACAGACTTACGAATGGTGAGGATGTTGAACTGAATTTCAGAATATTTGAAAAAATGAGAAAATCAGTGTATATAAATAAAGCGTTTTATCATTACAGACAGGGTGATGCATCTGCTGTGCGCATGTATAAGAAAGATATGCCTGAGAGATATGATAAGACAATTATGACTATTGCACATGATGTGAATAATTCTGAGAGGATGAGGAAGTATTTAAAGAAATCCTACTATGCATTTGTGGGAATATCTTACCTTATGCTTAATATGAATCATATATTTAGTCCTGCAAATAAGATATCAAATGATGAAAAGATGGCACAGTTAAAGCTTCTTTCATCAAGAAAACCATATAAAGCTGTAATAGCCAGAGCAGAAGGACTTGAACTTCCGATTACAAGAAAGATGGCTCTTATTTTTGCAAAATACAGATTTTATTATGGTGTATATTTTATTATGATGGTAAAGAGTATGATGAACAGGTCAAATAATACATAGAAATATATGGAGGTATGGAATGGAACTTTCCGTTATAACACCGGTATATCATGGAAATAAATATTTAAACAGATATATGGAAAGAATGTCGCAGTGTGCGAAGTATATGAATGAAATAGAAGTGCAGATGGAAGTAGTTCTTGTAAATGACAGCCCGGATGTGCCTATATCTTATGATGAGACTAAGGTGAAAGGATTCGATGTAATAGTTGTTAATAACAGTGAAAATTCCGGTATCCATGCTTCAAGAGTGAATGGGGTAAATGCATGTCACGGCAGATATATAGTGTTTCTTGACCAGGATGATGAATTGTCAAAGAAAAGCCTTCGTTCGCAGTATGAGACTATCGAAAAAGATATTTCCGATGTAGTGATGGCTAATGGCATTTTAGAGGCAGATGGTAAAGATAATCTTATATTTTCAAATAAGTTTTCCCAGTGGATTGCATCAAAAAAATTTGCATATGTGTGGCTGAGAGATTTCATAGCATCGCCGGGGCAGTGTATTATAAGGAAAAGCTCAATTCCAAGAGACTGGAAATTCAGAATATTAAAAAATAATGGAACAGATGATTATCTATTATGGCTTTTAATGTTTGAAAATGAGATAGAGATGACATGTAATTATGAAGTTGTATACAGACATGTTGATACAGGTGTGAATTTATCATCCGATGATGATAAAATGTTTGAATCGACTAAAGAGTTATTGAAAGTGTTAGATGAGTGTACATGGTTTGACAAAAAGACATTAAGATTGATTAAACGCAGAATATATTATAAGCGTGTTGACAGAAGTAATAAAAAACTGTTTATAAAGGAATCTATTAAGAATATTGATATATTGTTTGTCAATGTTATATACAGGATAATCTGGCGGGGATATTTAGTTAAATAACGGAGGATATAGATGGAAAAATTTAAGAAAATATTACTGTTACTGCTAATACTTGCTTTACCATATCATTTTCAGGTAATAAGTATCCTGTTGTCAGACGTCGGAGTTCTTAAACTCTGGAAGGAAATGGTAATAGGTGTGCTGTTTCTCATTACGTTATATCAGCTTATAACGGGAAAGAAAAAGTTTAAAATATCGACATTTGAGATTATGCTTGTTGTATTTATGGCTATTATTTTTATATATGTCTGTTTCAGCCATTCAATGTATCATGCACTTTATATATCAAGAATATATTTTGTTCCTCTTCTCCTTGTGCCTATAATAAAATATACGGATATAGACAAAAAAGAGATAGCATTTGTATTAAAGCTTGTTATGATTAACGGCATAATATTGTGTGTCTGGGGCGTGTTTCAGGCACATATACTCGGGGATTCATTCCTTATTGACATGGGATATCAGACGAAGAGAGTTCATCACGGACTCAGGCTTAAAAATGAGTTCTATATGCTTGGTGGCGGATATATGCAGCGTGTAACATCAACATTTGCGGCACCGAATACATATGGAATGTTTCTGACTATAATGATTAGTGTGGTCTTATTCGTATACAAGAAGCTTGGAATAAATAAAATATTTGCATATATCACCATAGCAGTATCGCTTATAACGCTTGTTCTTACATTTTCAAGAACATCGTGGGTGGCATGTGTGGCAGTATTTGTTTTGTGTTTTATAACCAACACTGATAAAACTCAGAAAATGTTAGTAGTTAAGGCGGGCATTGCATGTGTGGTCGTAGCGGTTCTGTATATAGTGATTGATAAATTATTGATTCATACGAGCGTTGTGAATGCGTTTACAACACTGCTTTACAACACGTTTACCGGAAAAGATTCATCTTTTCTCGGACATTGGAATTCGTGGCTTGATTCAATAGAAAATATGTTTAAACATCCGTTGGGATTGGGACTCGGTAAAAACGGACCTAGAGCAAAGCTGTTTATCGACAATCCGAATCTGACTGAATCTTCATACTTCCTCATGGAATATGAAGTGGGAATAATAGGTGCGATAGTGTACTTTGGCGGATATGTAAGAGTTATTATGGATAACGTGAAAACGTACAGAGAAACTAAAAGAAATGAGATACTTGTTATTACCGCGGTAGTGATGGTTATGCTTATAGGTTACTTATCATTACCATTCGTACAGGATTTTGAACTGCTGGTAATGTTCTACATTGTGGCATCATTACAGTATAACAGGTGTATACAGAAAGATTAAAGATTAGTATTTTTAAACGGAGGTAATTATGCAGGCTTTATTGTTGGCAGGAGGGCTTGGCACAAGACTCAGAAGTGTTGTAAATGACAGGCCTAAACCTATGGCACTGGTTGAGGGTAAGCCGTTTTTGGAGTATCTTCTGACACAGTTAAAAAAGAATGATATTACAGATATAATATTTGCGGTTGGTTATAAAGGCTCCATGATAGAGGAATATTTTGGAGATGGCAGTAAGTTTGGCATAAAAGCAGAGTATTCATACGAGAAAGAGCAGTTAGGAACAGCCGGAGCCATTAAGAATGCGGCAGATTTTATAAAGGATGATTATTTCTTTGTATTAAATGCGGATACTTATTATAATCTTGATTATAGCAGACTGGTTGACATGAAAGAAAATACTGCATCTGAGATGGTACTTGTGCTTAGGGAAGTAAGTGACAAATCAAGGTATGGAAGCGTGTCAACAGATGGTGACAGAGTTACAGGATTCAATGAAAAATCGGAGGAGGCTGTTGCCGGTCTTATAAATGGCGGAATATATTATATGAGTAAAAAACTGTTAGGGGATATTCCGGACAGAAAATGCTCACTGGAAAATGAAATGATTCCAAAGTGGCTGGATGAAGAAATGATTATTACGGCATATGTGAATGACGGATATTTTATAGATATAGGCGTGCCGGAGGACTACTTCAGATTTCAGAAGGATGTCAGGGAAAATAATCTGTAGAAAAAGAAAAGAAAGTGTGAAGATAAATGATAATACGAGGAAGAGCACCTTTGAGGGTGAGTTTTGGCGGAGGCGGAACCGATGTTGCTCCTTTTTGTGAGGAAATGGGTGGAGCCATACTTGGAAGTACGATTAATAAATTTGCAAGCTGTTCTATAGTTCCGAGGAATGATGATAACATTATCGTTCATTCACTGGATTTTGATATGACGGTAAAATATAACACAAAAGAAAATTATGTATACAATGGAAGCCTTGATCTTGTAAAGGCAGCACTTAAACGCATGGATATAAAACAGGGATGCGAAGTGTATCTTCAGTGTGATGCACCTCCGGGTTCAGGTCTCGGAACTTCATCTACGGTGATGGTTGCTTTACTGAAGGCATTGTCAAGGTGGAAAGGTGAAGAACTTGATGCATATGCTCTTGCAGATATGGCATATGAGGTTGAGCGAATTGACCTTGGCATATCAGGCGGATATCAGGATCAGTATGCAGCTACATTTGGCGGATTCAATTTTATAGAGTTCCATGGAAGAAATCAGGTAGTTGTGAATCCACTCAGGATAAAGAAAGATATTGTCCACGAACTTGAGAGCAATCTTTTGCTGTGTTATACGGGAAATATTCACGTATCGGCTAATATTATTGATGATCAGGTCAAGAATTATAAAGATAAAAATGTGGATGCATTAAAAGCAATGTCAGAAGTCAAGGCACTTGCATATGCCATGAAGGACGAATTGTTAAAGGGAAATCTTCACAGTTTTGGTAAACTTCTTGATTATGGATGGAAGAGTAAGAAGAGAATGAGTAACAAGATTACAAATCCTCAGATAGATGAATTATACGATACGGCTATAAAGGCGGGAGCCCTTGGCGGCAAACTTCTCGGTGCCGGCGGAGGCGGATACCTTCTTATGTATTGTCCGTATAATATAAGACATATTGTTGCACAGAAGATGGAAGCAGCAGGCGGTCAGCTTGCAGACTGGAATTTTGAATTCAGAGGATCACAGGCATGGAAGATGGATGAAAAGAGATGGAACTATGACAAAGTGGAAGTCTCTATACCGGATGGAAAATATACATTTGATATAAAATAAATGTGGCTATTTAGGAGCAGACATGGATAAGATAATATTTCTTGACAGGGACGGAACTATAAATGTAGAAAAAAATTATCTGTACAAAACAGAGGATTTTCAGTTTATAAGTGGAGTACCGGAGGCAATAAAATCATTTAATGATAACGGATACAGGGTAGTTGTTGTAACCAATCAGGCGGGAGTTGCCAGAGGATATTACACAGAAGAAGATGTAAAAGTACTCCATCATTATATAGACGGTGAACTTGAAAAATACGGAGCACACATCGACAGATATATGTACTGTCCGCATCATCCGGTAAATGGAACAGGCGAATACAAATGTGAATGCAACTGCAGAAAGCCGGGTACCGGTATGTTTGAAAAATGCAGGGAATATTATGACATAGACATGGACGCCTCATGGATGATAGGTGACAATAAGGGAGATATAGGCGCAGGCAAAAATTTTGGAATAAAAACAATACTTGTGGGAACAGGGTACGGAAAGCAGCTTAGGGAAGAAGGGTACGATGAATATGACTATTATGCATCGGATTTAGCTGAGGCTGCGAGGCTGATAAATCAAATAGAAGTGAATTAATATTAAGCACTTCGGGATGGAGGCAGATATGGAGAAATATCATTATATAGAGCAGTTGATTGAGAGGTATCCGGCACTTGCACCGGCAAAGGAAGATATAAAGAGGGCAGCGGATATTCTTTCTGAATGTTATGAAAAGGGCGGAAAGATATTGATTGCCGGAAACGGTGGAAGTGCCGCGGATTCTGAACATATGGTTGGAGAGCTTATGAAAGGTTTTGTAAAACCGAGAAAGGTTTCAGAGGAATTTAAACAGACACTTTTAGACATAGATGAGAAGAACGGTGAAGTGCTTGCAGACTGTCTTCAGCAGGCAGTTCCAGCCATTGCGTTATGTGGTCATTCTGCACTCAGTACGGCATATCTTAATGATGTTGAGGGAAAAGTAGGATTTGCACAGCAGGTTATGGGATATGCCACAGACAATGATGTATTCTTCGGAATATCAACATCAGGAAATTCGCAGAATGTCGTCTATGCAGCAATCACTGCAAAGGCTAAGGGAATCGGAGTGATAGCTCTTACCGGAGAGACAGGCGGAAAATTAAAAGATTATGCAGATGTGACTATAAAAGTACCGGGAACAGAGCCTTATAAGGTTCAGGAATATCATCTTCCGGTATATCACGCATTATGCCTTGAACTTGAAGAGAGGTATTTTTAATCCGCCGATGAAAGGAAAAAGCCATGAAGAAAGTATTATTTATATCGTTTGATGTTCCGTATGATGGAGTTGGACACGCAGGAGGAAAAACACACAATTTTTATCTGAAAAAAGTTGCGCAGGATGAGAACTTTGAAGCTTTTCTGATTTCATTCTGTATTCCAAATGATTTACCAAAACTTGACTGCGATAAATATGGAATCGGAAACAAAATATTCTGTATAAGACCGGAAAAGAAATATAAGCTGGCGAGAGGAATAATGAATATCAGCTCAAAGTTTAACCCGTGGGATAAACATGCCGGCATAATATCAGGATATTATGTTAAAAAGATAAAAGAGCAGCTTAACAGCATGAAAAAAGAAGGATATACTCCTGATGTCATAGTTCTTGAGTGGACACCTATAGTATTGCTTGCGGATATGATAAAGGAAATATTTCCACAGGCAAAGCTTGTTGCGTCTGAACATGATGTAACATTTCTTGGATATTACAGAAAATATAAATATGAAAATGGAACATATAAAAAGTGGCTTGCAAAAGTGAGATATAATACGATGCTTAAGCAGGAACTTAAGGCAATAGAGACATGTGACATGGTTTTTCCGCATAACCACAAGGATGCAAATATTCTGCTTAAACATGATGTGCCTAAACAGAAGATACATCCGATAGTTCCGTATTATATGGATTTTACGGATGTTAAATGGAACGGAAACAGCAAAAACATTGTATTTTTTGGAGCCATGGGCAGACCGGAAAATTATCTCAGTGCCATATGGTTTGCAAAAAATGTTATGCCGTTACTTAAGGATACCGGAGTGGTATTTCAGGTTATCGGAGGCGGACCGGTAGAAGAATTAAAGAAACTTGAGTCTGACAATATAAAGGTTCTCGGATTTGTGGAGGATGTGTCACCTTATTTTGCTGATGCATTATGCATGGTTGCACCGCTGGTACTGGGAGCCGGAATAAAAGTTAAAGTTATAGAGGGAATGTCATCGGGAATGCCTGTACTTACCAACAAGCTTGGTATAGAGGGCATATACGCAGAAGATGGCACCGAGTATTTTCATTGTGAAGAACCGGAGGAATACGCAGAGCGTATAAAGATGCTTCTTGACAGACATGATGTGGCAGAGAAAATGTCAGAGAAATCAAAGCAGCTAATAAAGTCAAAGTTTGATATGGATTCATCAGCAGCTCAGTATATTAAAATATTGAAAGAAATTTAGTTGTTTAAGGAAAGGCAAATAACCATGAGCAGTGGAAAAAGTGTAACAAAAAACTACATGTATAATATGGCATATCAGATTCTGATACTTATTACGCCACTCATTACAACACCGTATGTGTCGAGGGTTCTGGGGGCAGGACCCATTGGAAAATACAGTTATACCCAGTCAATAGTGACATATTTCACATTGATTGGAACCATAGGTATAGCAATGTATGGTCAGCGTGAGATTGCATACATTCAGGAAGAGCGTGAAAAACGAACGAAGGTTTTCTGGGAAATTATTATCCTCAGGGCAATTACGGTGATGGCAACGCTGGTGGTATTTTATTTTACATGTGTTATGAACGGCAAATACAAAATATTGTATGCAATCCAGATAATTGACATTGTTGCAAATATTTTTGATATAAGCTGGTTCTTTCAGGGAATAGAGGATTTTAAGAGAATAGTCATACGAAATATGCTGGTTAAGCTTATATGTGTGGCGATGATATTTATTTTTGTAAAATCACCTGAGGATTTACCTTTATATGCGCTCTGTTATTCGCTTTCACTTATTATCGGAAATATTTCATTGTGGTTTTATCTGCCGTCGTATCTGTCACCGGTAAAATTTTCGACTCTTAATATATTCAGTCATGTGATGCCGTCTGTGATGTTATTTATTCCACAGGTTGCGATTCAGGTATACACGGTTCTTGACAGAACTATGCTCGGTAAACTGGCAAAGCAGTCTGCCATGGTGCAGGTAGGATATTATGAACAATCGCAGAAAATAGTAAAACTGCTTCTTACAATTATAACATCTCTTGGAACGGTTATGCTTCCGAGAATGGCAAGTATATATGCCAAAAAAGATATAAAGCTCATAAACGAATATATGAATAAGTCATTCAGATATACTTATATGATAGGTGTACCGTTGGTACTGGGACTGATTTCGGTATCAAAGAGATTTGTACCTATATTTTATGGAAAAGGATATGATATGGTTGGAACGATACTCATATGTATCTCACCGATTATCATATTTATAGGACTTAGCAATGTTATAGGAACACAGTATCAGATTCCTACAAATAAACAGCGGGATTATACAATTTCCGTAGTGGCAGGGGCAGTAGTCAATTTCCTGCTTAATCTTATACTGATACCGGTTGTCGGTGTTATCGGTGCGGTAATCGCTACAGTGGCAGCAGAGTTTATAGTTCTTGTTGTTCATTACTATTATGTAAGAAATGACATAGATGTAAAGGAAAGCATAGTGTGTTGCAAAAATTATGTGATAGCAGGACTTATCATGTTTGTAGTGGCATGTGCAGTATCATTTATACCGTGCTCAAATAATCTGGTTATTGTGGCATGTCAGGTAATAGCAGGAGTTATAGTATATTTTTCCATACTTTTCATTATGAAGGACGAGCTTATGGAAATGATTATAAGAAAGGTGCTTAGAAGGTAATGATAAAGACCGATATGAAGAAAAAACATATTATTATGTTAAGAATTGCATTTGCATTTGTTATTTTCCTTGTAAGCATCAGGCATCTTACAGAAGTATACCAGCCGACTCTGCTTGATGATGAATTTTCGTATTGGAGTATTGCTGCATACTTTGATGGTAAAAACTGGTCAGAAGTCACTTCGTTATGTAAATATTACTCATACGGTTACAGCTTTATACTGTATCTTATAATGAAAATATTTACAAATACTGTATACATGTACAGGGCAGCCATAGTATTGAACGGATTTTTTCTTATTGCAGGATATTTTATTCTTGAAAATATTTTTACATACATTTTTAAGGATGAAAACAGAGCAGCATTATCATCTGTAGCATTTCTTATGACACTGATTCCATGCAATGTAGCATTTTCAACGGTCAATTTAACAGAGTGTCTTCTGTATGTGCTTTTTCTCGGTATTATACGTCTGAGTATGGATATGGGAAATAACATGAAGACATGGAAATGGATTCTTTTATCCGTTCTTATGGGATATTCTTATATGGTGCATCAGAGAATGATATGCGTTATCATAGCTGTGGCAGCAGGAATGATTCTTATGATGTTTAAGAAGAAGGTCAGGGTAAGGGACGCACTTATGGTGTGCGGAATACTTATATGTATACTTATGGTACATCATTACATTAAGGCGGATATCAAGTCAGAGCTGTGGCTTAACGGTATGTATTCTGCGGATAACGATTATGGCTCTATAATAGAAAATCTTATATATGTTTTAAGTTCTCCGAAAAATATAGCAGTATTTATAATAGGTATAGCCGGTAAGCTCTTTTATTTCTCAACGGCAACATATATATTCGGAATAGCGGTTATGGTTATTCTGGCAGTTAAGGTGTTTGGCGAGATAAAGGAGAAAGATACTGAAAGTTCTGTATTTACGGTGATATTTGTGTCGTTTGCAATGATGATATTTATATCAGCATTATTTATGTGTCATATAGAGAAAATGGCATGGCTGTTATATGGAAGATACGCGGAGATAATGTATCCGCTCATATTCGGCATGGCTGTTATATATATATACCGGATGATGCGTGACAATGTGAGAAAGGTAATGCTTCTTATGGGAGGCAGCAGTGTATTTTATATTCTGATGGGAATTGTCATAAGATGGTATGCTGCAAGAAGAGGTTTAAAATGGATAAATTATATAAGCTGCAGCCAGATATATAAATATACCCAGGGAGAACATCTTACCATATTAAAAATGATGGCAGTGGTCATAGCGACAATGATTATGGCACTGATAGTATTTGGAATCAGAAAATATAAGGGAGCAGCCCTTGGTGTTATGATGGTATTCACCTTTGTATTATTTTACAGAACCGGAGAAATACCAATCAGGTCGATAAATCTGGATTTACAAAAGAGCAGAAATGAGACATCATCCGTAGCGGACTTTATAAAGCAAAGCGGAAAGGATACCTATTATTATGTCAATGAAAATGAGGAAGATGATACGGCCCAGTATAGGGAATACATACAGTACTGGCTTCAGGATAAAAAGCTTTACTGTGTGACGGATGATGATATGGACAGAACCGATGAGGGAGCACTGCTTATTGTATCTTATGAGAAAAAACCACAGATTGTAGATGAAAATGCAAACCCTGTTTATGCAAATGATTTGTGCCGCATATATGAGATTCAGTAAAAATAACTTGACAAATAGTTTTTAAACTAATATCATACAAAATGGTAGCTATTGGGTTGATTTACAAATAGGAGAGAAATCGTGAGAAGGTTTTTGAGTAAGTACAAATTTCAATTATGTATATTTTTTGGTATTTTTTTATTTAAGACAATAATTAATCTGGCATTTGGAACGTTGGTCATGACAACCGGACAGGACGAATTCGGTACGGTTGCAAGTGCATCTTACTTTGCAGGATATGACTGGTCAGCCATGGTGTCAGAGATTAAATATTATGGATTCGGTTATTCGATGCTTATGGCACCGATTTACTGGATAACGGATAACCCGCAGATTATATTTCAGGTTATGATAGGATTCAATTCTATATGCCTCGGAATATCAGGCGTTATATGTTACAATATATTAAAGGATATATTTGAGATAGATGACGATAAGTTCAATGTTATTGCATCTCTTGCAAGTGTTTTCTTTACATGTGTAATGCTCAATTCAAATGCAGTATTCAATGAATGTGCACTTATGATGATAGAGTGGCTTATGGTATATCTTCTTTTACTTATGCAGAGAAGAAAGGATAGCGGCAAGTCAACTCTTGTTCTTACCATCATATTCAGTCTGGTATCCGTATATGCATTTACGGTTCATACCAGAATAATATATGTACTTGGTGCATCTTTTATATTTATAGTATTCTATTTTATTTTAAAGAGAAAATTTTTGGTGAATGTTCCTGCATTCGTTGGAATAATGGGTGTCGGATATATTCTTGTGCAGAAACTTATTAAATATGTACAGTTAAAAATATGGCTTACAAATGACCCTGAGAAACTTAAAAACTCGGTAAGCAACCTCGGGGGATATTTTGGCAATATCAAATACTTAAAGACAGGAACGGGAATTAAAGGTTTTGTATATACTTTGTGGGGCGAAGTGTATGGAATGTTCAGTCTTTCAGGTGGAATATTTGCCATAGCAATATGTATATTTGCATTTATTATATTATCGTTAATTTTCAAAAAGAAGATGAAACAGGTTGATGGTAAACTCGTTACGCTTGCTTCATTTATATGTTCGTTAATGATGGCAGTGTTACTGCTTACTGCACTTGGTGTGTTAGACCTTGTAGAAGAAAATGTTCTTGCGGGAACAGCTTCAAGATGGTATCTGTATACAAGATACTGGGCAATGTGTGGCCAGCTTGCAGTTATGTTTGTTCTGTTGTTCTTTAAGAAACAGGAAAAAGCAGGAAAAGGGATAATTATTTCATCTGTAGTATTATTTTCAGTTGTATCGGCAGCATTTATACTAAAGATGGGAAAAATGTTTTATATATATCAGGGAGCAAAATCAAATGCTTTCAGCAGCTACCTCGGAATGCTTGTAATGAAGACTGATGAATATTTCAGTACGGGAGCATTCGTTAAAATGACTGTGATAGCAGCGGTTGTTCTTGTTCTGAGTTTAGTATGCATTAAATTCAGAAAGACAGGAATTATGGCTGTCGTATTGTTGTGTCTGTTTTTATACAGCTACGGATATACAACAGTCATGCTCGACGTACCTACATCAAAAGAGATTCAGAGTGAATTTAAAGATGTGAGGGAAGCCGTGAGGGACAGCGGCATAGATGATAATGCAAAAGTATATGTAAGAACGTCATCAAAATCCAGACCATACAGATTTGGAGCGCAGTTTAATCTGTTTGAATACAGAATAACGACAGAAAAACTTGATGACAGTGCAGATAAGGCAGTTATTCTCAGTGATTCAGACAAATATGGCGAAAAAGGATATGAGCTTATATATAAGAAAGAAGACAGTAGTTTTTATGATACTGTATATGTGTGGGCAAAAGGTTACCAAAAATAAGAACGGAGAGATAAGATGGGCAAATTAAGAAAAGGCTCAAGTATTATTCTGATTCTGTCTATAGTGCTTATTGCCGGACTTAGTGCGGTTTTTTTCAGGGAATCAGAAAAAGAAAGTGTTGTAGTGTCAGATCCGGTATTTTCCTATGAAAGCGGAATGTATGAAAATAATATACAACTGACCATAACAGCAGGCGAAGGAACAGAAGTTTATTATACTCTGGATGGCAGTGAGCCTGATATAAACAGCATAAAATACACGGGACCTATTGAGATTGATGATGTGTCAAAAACGGATAATAAATGGTCTGACATGGACACAGGTCTTATAACGGGAAGAAAAATATATAATAAACCTATTATGAAGGTTGATAAATGCTCGATTATCCGTGCAGTTGCAATTACTCCGGACGGGGTAAGCAGTAATGTGATTACAAAGTCATATTTTATAGGTAAGATTAATAATTCGAGATATAATAATCTTCCGATTATTTCATTAATATCGAACCCGTACAATCTGTTTGATTACAATGCGGGTATTTATGTTCTTGGAAAAACTTATGATGATTTTATGGCAGAAAATCCGGGGACACAGTTTGATGGCAGCATTCCTGCCAATTATAATAGAAGAGGCATAAAATGGGAAAGAAAATCCTATATTGAATATTTTGACAGTCAGGGAAATGTTCAGGTATCTCAGGATATCGGACTCAGAATACAGGGAGCCTTTTCAAGGTTTAATATGCAGAAAAGTTTCAGTCTGTATGCAAGAGAAGAATATGGAAAAGATACGGTAGATTATAAATTCTTCGGAGATACAGAGCAGTCATCATTCTCTCGTCTTGTACTGCAGAATATTGAAGAGACAAAATATATAGACCCATATGTTTCAAATGTTACAAAGGAACTTGATGTAGATACGATTACATCATACCAGCCGGTTATTGTATTTCTGGATGGAGAATACTGGGGCGTATATACGATAAGGCAGGCAGTGTCTGTTGACTATTTGTCAAGAAAATATAGCATTGATGCGGATGATATTCTTATGGCTAAGGCGGACGGATATGGAAGTTATAACATAGAATCCGGCAGGGCGCGTGACATAGGATACTTCAATAAGATGATTAATTATGCGGAAACTCATGATATGACTGTTAAGGAAAATTATGAGAAAATCAATGAAATGATGGATATGCAGAGTTTTATTGACTGGATATCTATAGAGACATATCTTGGCAATTTTGACTGTATTAAGCCGGGAAGACCGGATAATAATGTTATAGTATGGAGAGTTATGGTGCCTGATGGCAGTAATGAGTATGCAGATGGAAAATGGAGATGGATACTCTTTGATACTGATAAGGGCGGAGGGTATCAGAACGATTATACTTATAATGACCTGCAGGAGCGTCTGCTTAACCAGAATGATGCATCGCATATGCAGCGGCTGTTCAGGAATCTTGTAGTAAATGATGAGTTCAGACAGATGTTTATTGATACATTTAGGAAAATGGGTTCAACCGTTTTTAATCAGTCGGCGGCAACCATGAAGTGGTCAGAATTTTCTACGGTATATAACGATATGCTTGAGAGATATTATGCAAGATTTCCGACCAGATTTTTCGGGCTTCAGAAGAGTCTTGAAAGAGTTAAGGCAATAGATGATTATTTTATGTACAGACCATTATATGTGGAAAATATGATTCAGTCACTTGAAAGATACATTCAGAGTAATGGAGGAAGTGCCAATGAATAATATAAAAAATGTGCATGCCGATACTAAGTTCAACGGTAAATTCAGGCATGAATACAAATATATATGCTCTGATATGCAGCTTGCAATTCTCAAGTCAAGAATTGACGGACTGATTGCCCTTGACAGTCATGTCGGAAGCAGTGGAATGTACAATATAAGAAGTGTATATTTTGATGATTATTATAATAGCTGCCTGGCAGAGAATATTTCCGGAACTGACCCGAGAGAGAAGTTCAGGATAAGGATATATAATTGCAGCAGTGATAAGATATCGCTGGAATTAAAGCGTAAAGTCGGCGGAAAAACACAGAAACATTCGTGTCCGCTTAGTCTGGAGCAATTCAGACTGTTGATTAAAGGAGTCCCGTTGCCGGTTAATAGTGATGACCCACCCATACTGCAAAAAATGTGTCTGCAGATGAGGCAGAGAATGCTGAAACCGGTTGTTATAGTAGATTATGACAGAATACCATACGTATTAAAAGAAGGGAATGTGAGGGTAACACTTGATTTAAACATTGCATCTTCTTTTGATTATGATGGATTTTTCAGTCCGGATATGAGTAGGAGACCGATAATGCCTGTTGGACGGCAGGTTTTGGAAGTTAAATGGGATGAATTTTTACCGGATGTCATATATCACAGCTTACAGCTGGAAAGCTTACAGAGGACGGCATTTTCAAAATATCATTTATGCAGACAATTTTCAATGAATGGAGGAATAGTATTATGAGTTTAAAGGACGTATTAAAATCGGCACTTATGAATGGATATGCATCCACTACCGTTTCAACTAAAGAGGTGGTGGTCTGCTTAGGAATAGTTGGTATTCTGGCAATATATATATTCTTTGTGTACAGATTTCTTACAAGAAAAGAGTTTTATAACAAGAATTTTAACATAGCGGTGGCAGCGATAGCGGTTGTAACAGCGTCAGTTATTCTGACATTACAGACAAATGTTGCCATATCACTCGGAACCGTCGGAGCATTATCAATAGTACGTTTCAGAACAGCCATAAAAGACCCTATGGATCTTATATTTTTATTCTGGGGGGTTGCAGTTGGTATAATATGTGGTGCAGGTTATGCAGAAATAGCTATTCTTACATCGCTTGCCCTTACAATAGGAATACTTATATTAAATGCAATTCCTGTGGCAAAGGCACCTATGCTTCTTGTTGTAAATGCATCAGACTATGGGGCTGAAGCACAGATAATGAATACGGTTAAGACATATAGCAAATACAATAAAGTTAAATCAAGAAACTTAAGAAATGACAGTATTGATATGATAATAGAAGTGAGAACAAAAGAGGAAACAGAGCTTGTACAGCAGATAATGCGTATAAAGGAAGTAACAGCAACATCACTTATGTCACATGATGGAGAGGTTACATTCTAAATATTGGCTGTATACTTGCACTTGATAATGAAATATGCAGGTGTTATAATAGCGACGAAATACGACAAAAAATAAAAAAGCAGAAAACACAGGAGGTTTAAAAAGGTGAAACTTATAATTCAGGTACCATGTTTTAATGAAGCGGAGACGCTTGAAGTTGCATTAAATGATTTGCCAAAGCATATCGATGGCATAGATGAGATAGAATATCTTATAATAAATGACGGAAGTAAGGATAATACCGTTGAGGTTGCAAAAAAATGGGGTGTAAACTACGTTGTTAATTTCAGAAGAAATAAAGGACTTGCAAAAGGATTTATGGCAGGTCTTGACGCATGTTTAAGAAACGGTGCAGATATTATTGTTAATACTGATGCTGACAACCAGTACAACGGTGATGACATAGAGAAACTTGTAAGACCTATACTTGAGGGAAAGACAGATATCGTTATAGGTGAGAGACCTATAGACCAGACAGAACATTTTTCACCATTAAAGAAAAAACTGCAGCATTTTGGAAGCTGGGTAGTAAGAAAAGCATCAAAATCAGATATTCCTGATGCTCCAAGTGGATTCAGGGCATACAGCAGAGATGCTGCAATGAGACTTAATGTTGTCAATGAATATACTTATACACTTGAAACAATAGTTCAGGCAGGAAGAACAAAGATTGCCCAGACTTCTGTTCCTATCAGAACAAATGGTGAATTAAGACCATCAAGACTTTTCAGCAGTATGTTCGGTTATGTTAAGAAATCAATGCTTACAATATTAAGAGCATTTATGATGTATAAACCGCTTCAGTTTTTCAGTACAATAGGGGGTGTAGGATTTATTGCCGGTCTTGCAGTCGGAATAAGATTTATAGTTTATATGTGCATGGGTCAGGGAAATGGACATGTTCAGTCACTTATTCTTGCAGGATTACTTATCACATTAGGAGTACTTATATTTGTAATAGGACTTCAGGCAGACTTAATTGCAGCTAACAGAAAGATACTTGAGGATATTCAGTACCATGTGCGTAAAATTGATTATGATGGCGTAAATGCACAGGAAGAAAATGGAGATCAGGTGAAATAAGATGCAGTTAGTATTTGAAATGATTAGAAGAGTATTTCAGATAATATTTGGAATATTTATATTTGATTGTCCGGGATTACAGAAATGCAGAAATCTTATGTACAAGATTATGTTTAAAAAGTTTGGAAGTAAGAATGTGTTATCTTCAAAGATATCTTTCTATGTTCCTCACGGACTTAAGATGGCAGATGTAGTAGTTGGAAACAGTGTAAGAATATCAGAAGATGTATCGATAGACTGCAGTTCAAATATTACTATCGAGGATAACGTGTGGATTTCTGAACATTCACTTATATTAAATCATGAGCATATCATAGACGGACGTGAATGGAAGAAGAGTAAGGCAGTAAGAGTGACAGAGGGACTGTTTATAGGCGAGGATGCCTGGATAGGTGCAAATGTCACAATACTTCCAAAGGTAAAAAGAATCGGAAAAGGTGCCATAATAGGTGCCGGCAGCATAGTGACAAAGGATGTCGAGGATTACGCTATAGTTGCGGGAAATCCTGCGAAACAGATTGGACAGAGGTGAGAACAATTAAAAAATATTTGAAATATATTGGCAACATAGTTACTGTGTTGTCTATAGTTTTGGTCATTTATGCACTATTCAAGCTTGATATAGATTACAGCAAGCTTGCAAATCCTGCATCTATTCTTGTGTGTATTGCAGGAGCACTCGGTGTAACGCTTACAGTATACATTCTTGCATATACATGGAAGAATACACTTGATTATCTTGCAAATACAAAGACAAAATATTCAGAAGTAGCGCATGTATATGGAAAGGCAAATATAGGTAAATATCTTCCGGGAAATGTAATGCACTATGTGGAGAGAAACCTTTTTGCAACGAAGATAGGATTAAGCCAGCTTGATCTTGCACTTAGTACCCTTGTGGAAATAGCAGGAATCGTGCTTGTTGCACTGATACTGTCTGTCATACTTGCACATGAGGAACTTGCAATAGTGATTAAAGAGTATTTAACACTTTCATATGCACTTATATTGATAGCAATACTGATAATTGCATGTATAGCGGTTGTTATTGTATACAAAAAGAGTGAAAAAATACAGGCTATGGCTAAACGTCTTAAAGATGTAAAGTTCATATTCGTACTTATCAAGAATATGATTATATATGCAGTTGTATTTTTGATACTCGGCTTCATACTGGTTCTTATATGTGGTGTAATACTTGATGTAAAATTAAACATGTCAAAATCAATTATGATAATAACATATTACATGCTTGCATGGATGATAGGAACCATCATACATCTTACTCCGGGTGGAATAGGTGTGAGAGAGGGTGTGCTTGTACTTCTGATGAAGAGTTCAGGAATAATGTCATCAGCATCAATACTTACAGCGGCACTTCTTCACAGAATGGTATCAATAATTGGTGATATATTGGGGTATCTTGTTGCGTTAATGTTTAATAAAAAGGATAAAGGGGAATAGAAATGTTAAAGAGATTTTTTCACAGATATAAGTATCAGCTTATAATATTCTGGGCTATAGTGGTTGTAAAGACAATATTCAATCTGTCTCTTTCAACACTTGTCCAGGTAACCGGAGCAGATGAATTCGGAACTATAGCAGGGGCATCATATTTTGCCGGTCTGGACTGGTCAAATGTTGTATCACATATTTCATATTATGGATTCGGTTATTCCGTGCTTATGGCTCCGATATTTCTGATAACTGATAATCCGGTGGTAATATTCCAGTGCATGATTGGACTTAACACAATCTGTCTGGCTGTTACGGGTATTATTGCATTCAATATAATGAATGATATATTTAAGATAGAGAATAAGGCATTTTCAGTTATTACTGCATTTGCAAGTGCATTATATTTTGGTGCCGCAATGAATGCAAACGCAGTATATAATGAGAGTATGATTACGCTTTTGGGCTGGATAGTTATATACATACTTTTTAAAATGCAGCAGAGAAAAGATGAGGAAAAGTCAACACTGGCTCTCACATTTGTTCTTGCATTTGTTCTCGTATATTCACTGCTTGTTCATACAAGAGGCTTGTATCTGTGCGGAGCAGCAGTTATATTTATACTTACATATCTTGTCATGAAGAGAAAACTGCTTGCCAATCCTATAGTACTTGTGGCTATAGGGGTTCCGGGATATCTGGCAACAAAGAAGCTTATTGGATATGTACAGAAGGCGCTCTGGATGTCAGGCGGTAATCAGTCAGACCTTAATAACTCTGTGGAAAGTCTTGGAGGCTATTTTGGAAATGTAACATATTTATTTACGAAGAACGGACTTTTGGGATTTATAAGAACAATATACGGACAGATATTTGGTATGATTACGGTGTCCGGTGGATTATTTGCCATCGTTATAGCACTTATTCTGTGTGGCACATGTGCAGTAATATATTGTTTCTTCAAAAAGAAAGATACAGGAATTGATTCAAAACTTATAACAATGGGAATGTTTATTTTCTCATTTCTCGGTGCAACTATAGGCCTTACGGCTCTGGGTATATCTGATGTAACATCAGCACTGGTTGCGAAGGGAGAGTGCTCTAAGTGGTATCTGTATGTCAGATATTGGGGCATGATAGGCGGAATAATGACACTCTTTGGTCTGGTAGCAGCATACAAACTTGCACAGCGTAAAGCTAAGGTTATAGCGACTACCATAGTCGGTACACTGGTAGTGACAGGATTGTTTATGTGGAAACTGTCAGGGGGGTTTGCTACAGCAAAATGTATTATATCCAGCGTGTATCTGAATTATGCTTCAATGGGATTTATAGGCAAAGAAGATTATATGACCAGAAAAGTCTTTGCGGTTATGGCTGTATTTGCAATTGTATGTATGGTAATACTTCTTGCTTGTATGTGGAAGAAAAAGTATGTTGTAATGGCGGTACTTGTATGTGCATTATCGTTATATAACTATGCCTATACCACTATAGTCATTGATAAGGATTCGTCTGATGAATTTTACAATGAATTTTCGGATATAAGTTCAGAGATAGAGAAGCTTGGTATCGATACAGGCAGTGAAATACATATAAATGTTGGACACACTAAGACATATGAGGATAAGTTCCTTGACAAAAAAGCAAGAATGGGCTGGGCATATGATGCACAGTTCTGGCTTAACAGATATAAAGTTATAATGGAATATCCTGATATGAGCGAGCCGGGAGTGGTAGTAACCAATCAGGATGTGGATGAATATAAAAAAGCAGGTTATGAAGTTGTCTATGAAAAAAATGACAGTAAGCTTTTTGACGGTATTGTTATACTTAAGAAGGATGAATACATGAAGGTATCAGATGAAGATAACCTTAAAGGAAAAAAATCTGACATTCTGTATGTATTTAAGAAAGGAAATAAAAGCAAGCAGGAGAACTGATTGCAACAGGAGGAATCATGTGCGTTAAAATACTTGGAACAGGAAGAAGTCTGCCGGATAAATGTCTGACTAATGATGATATCGCAAAGATAGTTGATACAAGTGATGAGTGGATAAAGTCAAGAGTAGGGATAGAGACAAGACATATTGCAGAAAATGAGACGACAACATCCATGGCAGCAGATGCGGCAAAGAAAGCACTTATCGACGCAAAGGTAAATGCAGAGGATATCGAACTGATAATAGTTGCAAGTGTGACCGGTGACAATGCTGTTCCGGCGACCGCATGTCAGGTGCAGGATATAATCGGTGCTACAAATGCCATGGCGTTTGATATAAATTCAGCATGTGCGGGATTTGATGTGGCGCTTAATACAGTAATCGCATATTTTGGTGCAGGAATATATAAGACAGCATTGATAATAGGTGCTGAAACCCTTTCAGGCATAGTTGACTGGGAGGACAGAAGTACATGTGTGTTATTTGGTGACGGTGCCGGCGCTGCGGTTGTACAATACAGTGAAGATGGTCTGGCTGATTTTATACAGGGTGCTGATGGTGGACGCGGTGCGGCATTAAATAAACCTAATGCCCCTGTAAAGAATCCTTTTAAGAAAGGCACAGATAAAGAGACAGGCCTGTATATGGATGGTCAGGCAGTGTTTAAATTTGCCGTTAAGACAGTTCCGCAATGTATAGAAGAATTGCTTAAGAAAAATAATCTTGAGAAAGATGATATAAAATATTATATTATACATCAGGCAAATAAAAGGATTATCCAGTCCGTTGCAAAACGTATGGGTGAAAGTGAAGATAAGTTTCCGTCAAATGTTTCAAAATATGGAAATACATCCGGAGCCAGCATACCAATACTTCTCGATGAAATGAATGAAAATAAAATGTTAAATCCGGGGGATAAAATTATTCTTTGTGGATTTGGCGGTGGATTAAGCTGGGGAGCAACACTTATAAAGTGGTAGTTTATAGTAATTTAATCAAAATTTATGCATAAGTTTCTTGAATTAAAGATTGATGGTGGTAAGATATTTGCAAATAAAGATTCAAGATTAAGTGTTAAAAGTTCCCCGCAGGGGGAGCCGGCACAAATATGTGATATTGCAAGCTGGCTTGCAATATCACATATTGTGATTGGCTGGTGCGTAGCATCCTTTTAACACCTAAACCAAATACATGAATCAGAAATGGAGAATATGGATATGAGAGAACGATTGACACGGTTTATGATGGGCCGTTACGGATTTGATGAATATTCAAAATTTTTATCAGTGGTAGCACTTATTTTACTTGTACTTAATTTCTTTTCACACAGTGGAATACTTTATATACTTGCCATTGCGGCAATCGTATATATATATTACAGGGTATTATCGAGAGACCATTCAAAAAGATACAGGGAAAACGTTAAGTATATACAGTTAAAGGACAGAGTGACAGGAATCTTTAGACGGGAAAAGTCATATATGGAACAGAGAAAGACGCATCACATATATACCTGCAAGGGATGCGGACAGAAAATAAGAATTCCCAAAGGCAAAGGAAGAATAGAGATTACATGTCCAAAATGTGGTTATAAATTTGTTAAAAAGAGTTGAAAACTTAGAGGCGGCATGGTTTAACTGTGCCGCCTTTTAACATTCAGAATGGAGGAAACTATGTTCGGCTATATAACAGTAAATAAAATGGACTTAAAAGGTCGTGACTTTTACAGATACAGAGCATATTACTGTGGACTGTGTAGAAAACTCGGTGAAAAATACGGACTGTCCGGAAGAATGACCCTTACATATGAATTTACATTTCTGACAGTTCTCCTGACTGCGTTGTATGATAAAAAAAGCAGTGTGGAAAAAGGACGCTGTTTCATGCATCCGTGCGAAAAACGGTATCGTATGACAAATGAATTTACGGATTATTGTGCCGACATGAATATAATACTTGCATATTACAGTCTGATGGATAACTGGCATGATGACAGGGATGTAAAGAGTCTTATAATGGCTAAAGGACTTGATAAAAAAGTGAAGAGACTGGAACGCAGATATAAACGACAGACGGCGGTTATAAAAAGAGAACTCCGTCTATTGAACTCATGTGAAGAAAACGAATGTGATGATATAGACGAAGTATCAGGTCATTTTGGCAGGATTGTTGAAGAACTCTTTGTATATAAAAAGGATATATGGGAAGATAATTTAAGAAAAATGGGATTTTATCTCGGAAAATTTATATATCTTATGGATGCATGGGATGATTATGAAGACGACAGTGCTAAAAATGAGTATAATATATTTAAAATGTTAAAGATTGATAATAAGTATGACGAACACTGCCATACCATACTTGTCATGATGATGGCAGAAGTCAGCAAAAGTTTTGAGATGCTTCCGATAGTTAAGAATTCAGAACTTTTAAGAAATATATTATATTCAGGTGTATGGCAGAAATGGTATACTAGTGAGAAAAAGCATGATAATGTGAAGAAGGAGGGAGAAGCAAATGGATCCTTATAGAGTATTAGGTATATCCCAGAGTGCGACTGACGATGAAGTGAAGAAAGCATACAGGGCACTCAGCAGGAAATATCATCCGGATTCAAATATAAATAATCCAAATAAAGAGCAGGCAGAGGAAAAATTCAAACAGGTTCAGCAGGCATATAAGATGATTATGGATATGCGTGAAAATGGAGGAAGCTACGGTAATCAATATACAGGTGGAGGTTACTCAGGCGGCGGCTATTCCGGTAGCTATTCACAGGGAGGTTATTCATATGGAGGTGGAAGTTATTCTGATGGAAGCGGACACAGTCAGGCGATGGACGGAGTAAGGGAGTTCATAAATGCCGGACAGTATAGGGATGCCATTACTCTTCTTAATCTTATGCCGGAGAGAACAGGTCTGTGGTACTATTATTCAGCAGTAGCTAATTCAGGACTCGGAAATAATGTGGCAGCTCTCAGAATGGCGCAGATGGCATACACTATGGAGCCGGGCAATCCTGATTATGCGTATCTGTATTCGAGACTTCAGGGTAAGGGGACATGGTATCAGAGTATGGGGGATGAATTTGGCAGAAATGGTGCGGGTGGAGGTTCACTTTGCTGTGAACTGCTGGCGATGAATTTATTTTGTAATTTGTGCTGCTGATTTGCAAGTTTCTATATCCAAAATCTTTTTTTTGATGTACAATATAGATAGGCTAATTGGAAGGCAGGAGTTGGTAAAAGGATGGCAGAAAATACAAAAAATATTATAAAATGTGAACGTGGGCAGTTTTTATTTCATAAGGGTCAGAAGATGAATCAGATAGCACTTGTTGTCAAGGGAAGCGTCATGGCAACCGGTGAATATTTTCAGATACCGTTACAGGCAGGGGAGATAATAGGAATAATGGATACGGAGTCTCCTGAGTATCTGTTTGATTATGTAGCCTTGGAGAGCAGTGCCATATGCATGTTTGAGTATACATGCCCGGATGATATGGGAGCTCTTGGTACAGCTATAAAGGATTACAGGAATTATATCATACGCTCTGTGTGCAGTCAGCTTGACAAGGTGACGGATTTATATATGACACTTGGCGGTGTGACACACAAGCTGGTGAATTATATCAGAGAATATTATGACAGTTACATACAACTGTGTGATGAATATATGAAGAAGCCGGTGGCTATTCCGGCAATTGACGAACTGGGTGTCATAAGTGATGAGGACGCGGATGAAAAGACGATAAAATATTTTCAGACATTATCAGAAATGCCTGAGGATGTAACAAAGCCATTCTTTAATGAAGATGAAGACATAATGGCATATCATGTGTATATGGCGGCAACACTCGTAAGAGAAATGATGAATGCATGTGATGAGAGATACAGAATATATTCAGAAAGTTTCCCACTTCTTTTTAGCAAAGGGACAGGCAATATATTTACATTGTATTCTAAACTGGCGATAGAGGTTGCAGGAGTTGGCGGAAATATTTCAAAGCTCATGTATGATCTTGATAAAATCATAGCTTTGATTCGTGAATGTAAAGATATGGATGAGGAAACACTGGGTGTGGAATTTAAATATGATTTTTCACGTATCAATGATATATACAATGCCATAAAGACGAAGAATAAGGATGATGGAAACATTTCTGACAAAGAAAAGGAAGAACTTTTATTTACATATTCAGATTCACAGGTTCAGGAAGCTGTGGAGAATACAAAGGATTCTCTTAAGAAAATCCTCGGTTATTCCGGAATAGAGCAGGAGAAGGCAGAAATATTTGATAAATATCTTACGGTTTACAAGAGGCTTAAAGATCCGTTTTCTACTGAAAATGATGTGAGAAAATTAAGGTCTAAGATAACAGAATTGTTCTATGAAATATATGAGAAGGTATTTTTTAAGGCAGAAAAGGAAGAACATACAGACAGAATTATAGAAATGTTTCTCGATTATGGATTTATGGATGAGAAACTTTTTGATAAAAATACTCTTGTAGCACTGTATTACATAAAGGATGATGCAGAGTTCATGACTTCAGGGATAAATGTGTATACAATCAGGCAATGGCTGCATCTGATATACATAGGAGAAAAAGAACCGTCAAAGAATGAATTTGATATGGATTATGAGGAAAACTTCAGGGAACTTAAGAGAACACAGAAGTTTACCGCAGAGGAAGAGAAAAAATATTTTGAAGATTATGAGGGCAAGGTCAAATATGAAATTGCCAATATGTTTAAGGTGAATAACAGACTTACAAACGGTCAGGTATCAACCTTCTGTCCGGTGCTGAACGGAAGAGATTTTATTAATGATGTTGATAATATGTTTGTGTCTTCGGTAAAAGTTGAAGATGCAATGCTTTCAGTTACAGATGTTGATTTCTCTGCATTTTATAGAGATTATCTGTTTGAAGATGAGAAAAATAAGATATCAAAACTTACTCTCAGTAAAGAGGTACTTCCGGATGTGATTCTTATGCCGAATGCAGGACACAAGGGCAGCATGTGGCAGGAGATAACAGGAAAAAGAAGAGATACACCGGGAAGATTTATTATATCTGCATTTACGGCAGACAATTTAAGGGATATCATGATAAGGCTTGTTGGAGCATTCAGATGGGAACTGTGCAGAACGGTGCAGGGAACATACTGGAACGATATAAGAGAAAAATCTCTTACGGCTGAATATTGTGATTATGTCCAGTTCTACAAAAAGAACCGTGATCTTTCAGATGAAACTAAAGAAAAGATAAAGGTTCAGATGCAGAAATGCCGAAATAATACAAGAGAGATGTTTATAAAAGATTATGAACTGTGGATAAAGAATGAGGCAATGGGACTTACGAGAGTTAATAAGGCAGTGAGATTTATTCTTGCGGCATATTGTCCGTTTGCTAAGAAATACAGAGATAAAGTTGCTGAACATCCTATGTTTAAAGACAGTCTTGCAAGATATGAAAGAGAGAGACTGAAGAAGATAAAAGAATTAAATAACAGATTTGTGTCCATCAGAAACAGCGGTGGAACCGTTACTGATGAGATGGAGAAAAATTTACAGAATCTGAAAGAAATGTAGCGGAGGTGTACATATGAAGAAAATACGATCAAGTATCATATTGTCAATTATTGTAAGTGTTATCGTGGCAATAGTTGCCGTAGGTGGTGTAACTATCACGATTTCATCAAGTGTAGTGACTAATGAATCAAATGACAAACTTGAAGCTATGGCAAGGCAGTACAGAAATGATATGGATACATCATTTGAAAAGTATCAGACAATCGTTCAGGGTGTGGCCAAGTATATAGGGTCAACGTTTGATGACAAAAAGGTTACGGATGCAGAATATGCACATGAATATATAGACGGAATAAAAGATTATCTAAAGTCTATCAGCAGTGAGTATAGTGAAGAAGTATTAAGCATATATGCATACACAAATCCGGACAAGATAGAAGAACTTGCAGGTGCAAAATATTGTAACGGAGAATTTATAGACAATACATCCGAGGCGGATTACCTTGAATTTTTCAGTGAGCAGGCTACCTGGATGTGGTATGTTACCACAGAGGAGAATAAGGTACCTACATGGATAAAGCCTTATTATGATTCGGTAACAGGTGAGAACTGTATGACATATTCATATCCGGTATACATAAATGACACATTGGTTGCTATGGTAGGTATGGATATCAGGTTTGACAAGTTCTCAGATATGATTAATGGAATTGAAGTGTATAAAACAGGTAAGGCTTCGCTTATAGACGCTGACCAGCAGTACATCGTGAATGATGAGCATGGTGTAAATGAAAATCTTAAGAGTGCAGGCTATGAGGATATGTCTGAAAAGGTTTCAAAGAATGACAGTGGCATTGAGAGAATACAGAATGGAAAAGAGAAAATGTATGTATCATATGCAAAGATGGCAAACGGATTTGATATTCTTATATCTGTTCCGGTATCTGAAGTGGAGGAGAGCAGCTACAAGGTAGTGCTTTACAGTATTATAATAGCTGTTATTATGTGTATACTTGCAGTTGTTGTTGCAATTATTATCGGACGAAAGATTTCAAAACCTATAACGGATGTTGCGGCAGATCTTGAGCTTATGGAGAATGGTGATTTTACAGGTGTAAGATATAAGCCGTATATTAAGAATAAGAATGAGACAGGTAAGCTTGCAAGAGCTCTCGGTGCCGTTCAGAAGTCAATGAATGAGACTGTCGGAATGGTGTCAAACAGCGGTGAGGATATCGTAGGAGCTGTAGAACAGCTTGAGGATGTCATAAGCAGTCTTGTGGACAGGGTAGCCGGAATATCTGCAATATCTGAACAGCTTGCAGCAAGTATGGAGCAGACGGCAGCTACTGCAGAAAACTTAAGTACGACATCTGACAACATAGCCGTACATATTGAGAATATGAACGAGAAGAATATTGAAGGAAAGAAGACTATAGAGGGAATAAGTGATAGAGCAAACATTCTTAAAAATGAGGCAGAGAGTGCCACACGTATTGCAGATGAAATAACACAGAATACTGAGCAGAAACTCAGAAATGCAATTGAGGAATCAAGAAGAGTAGACCAGATAGACCAGCTTACTAATGCAATATTGAGTATTGCCGATGAGACCGCATTACTGTCTCTCAATGCTTCCATAGAAGCGGCAAGGGCAGGTGAGTCCGGTAAGGGATTCGCGGTTGTGGCAGACCAGATAAGAAAACTTGCAGAGACATCAGAAGCAACAGCCATGCAGATCCAGAAGATTACAAAGGATGTTATGGATTCTGTTGAGAATCTGTGTAACAGTTCTACAGAAGTACTTGATTTCATATCCGGAAATGTTAAGGAGACAAATAAGAAACTGGTTGAAACAAGTGAACAGTATAATAGTGATGCCGTTAATATGCAGAAACTTTTGAATGAATTTTCAGATATAGCAAGTGGAATATCATCTGAAATGACAAGTATAATAAGAGCATTTGAGGAACTGAAAAATTCTACCGCAGAGGGTGCGAAAGGAACTACCGCAGTGGCAGAGGATGCCGAGACAGTGGCAGAGAACACCGGAAGGGTACAGAATGAGGCAGCTAAACTCAAGGCTACATCTGAAAAACTTGGTACAGTTATAGAGAAATTCAGAGTATAATAAAAATATGATATGTTTATATGGCTGAGGAACGGCGGATAAATCCGGATTCTTCAGCCATATTTTGGAAATGGAGACAGTATGAAATATCGTGCCGATGCATGATATTTCATACGGCTATTTGTTTCGGAGCGAAAACAAATAGCCATTTATTGCAGAAGAGAAATCGCCTGCGCGAATTTCTCTTCTCATCTTCGCGATAGAATCGCTCAGAAATGAGGATTAGTATGGAAATTAATGTTAAAGATATTATAAAACTTAAGAAGAAACATCCGTGTGGTAGTTTTGAGTGGGAGGTGTTGAGAGTAGGGGCTGATTTCAGACTGAAATGCACAGGCTGTGGACATCAGATAATGATTCCGAGAACAACGGTTGAAAAAAGCATCAAGGGGATAAGGCATTATGAATGAGAATCCAAGGTTTACAAATACGACAATACTTACAGATAATCAGTTTGCCAAAATGGGCGAAGCTGAGCATAAATATAGAAACAGAACTATAAGAAAAATCATGACTGTGGTAGCGATACTGCTGGTTATTCTGGCAGTGGCAGTGGTTATTACCGGAAAAATGAGCATGCTTGCGGTAGTCGCTGCTGTTGTGATAGTAATATTGTATGTGGCAGACAGGTATTGCTGCAAATACAGGGAAGATAGAGAACGGAAATATATACAGGCTGTAAGAGGTGAGAATCCTAATATCATTTATGAATTTTATGAAAAATATATAAGCATGAATACGGGAAAATCCAGAGTTAATATAAATTACGAACAGATTGACTGTATGCTTGAGGCGAATGATATGTATATATTTATACTCGGAGGAACAAGTCTTGTGGTGGCAAAGGACGGATTCATGTCGGGAAACAGAGAGGTATTTTCCACATTTATTAAAGAGAAAATAGGAGAAAACGATGATAGATAAATATGTTGCACTGGATATAGAGACTACGGGATTCAATCCGGTGAATGATAAAATATTGGAGATAGGGGCCGTAAAGGTAAAAAACGGAAGAGTCGTTGATACATTTTCAGAGCTGATAAATCCGGGAATTCCGGTACCGTGGAGAATTACGGAGGTAACAGGAATAGATGATAGTATGGTAAGAGGATGTGATAATGTTTCGGTTGTATTAAGGAAGTTTTTAAAATTTTGTGATGAGGACGTAATACTGGGACACAACCTGAATTTTGACTATTCATTTCTTGCAGAAAAGTCGGCGGAAATCGGAATGAAGTTCAGTAAGTACGGTCTGGATACCCTGACGATGGCAAAGAAACATTTAAAAAATCTTGAAAGCAGGAAGCTTGATTATCTCTGTGCATATTATGGAATAGAAGATAAGGAACATCACAGGGCATATAATGATGCAAGCGTGACGGCCAAGTTGTATAAAAAGCTGGCTGATTTGTACGAGAAAGAAAATGATTCAGTATTTATACCTGCAAAGATGCAGTATAAGCCTAAAAAGGCGTCACCAATTACACCGAGGCAGAAAAACTATCTTACGGATTTAATAAAGTATCACATGGTAGAATTTAATGAAAATATAGATGAGCTTTCAAAAAGTGAGGCATCCAGATGGATAGATAAAATATTATCTACCCATGGACGAATCTTTTAATGAATTTAATGCATTTATTATGACCGGCTTTGAAAGGGAATTTAATTTTTCGGCACATGAGATAAGACGGTCAATACCGGCAGTTTCACCGGAAGATACATATATATCTGCCAGGGTCTTATATGTGGTACTTATATCAGATTCTATATCGACGGCATATTCTAATATTTCACGGGCCTCGGCAGTATAACCGAGTTCAAGGAGTCTGCAACCGTATTTGTTAAGTGTACGGCATAGCTCGGTGAAATTCGTATCGTATTCTGATAATAGCGGAAGATTAGCGGCACCAAACTCAAGCTTGAGTTCAGTATTTGTGTATCCTGTAAAGTTTACTATCTTTTTGTCCGACAAAGATGTCAATTTTTCCCTGCATGACAGAAGAATTTCATCATTTGTTTCAATTAAAGGTAGATTTTTTTCCGTTAAGGTGATATAGTGAAGATTGCTTAAATCTTTTTTTCTGGTTGAGTTGGCTTTGGATTCGAGTTCGGACAGACTTGACTTCTTCTTAGAAGCAGTTCTTCTGACATTCATATTGAGAAACACAGTGAATGCAATGACCAAAAACGTAATCGGAAAATTTGAAATAATTTTAAAAAACATAGTTTAGCTCCAATCTGCCATATAAGGCGGTTGATATTTTAAAGTTGTAATATTTGAAATGGAGGATTTATCATGGTAAATTTCAGTAGCAGAAAAAGCAAAAAAATTATGTCAGGTATCATCATTGGTATATTAATCGTTACAATGGTTGTTACAACAATTTTTGCGGCAATGTCAATCTGATTGCTGATAGTTATTGTATCATTCAATAAGCTAAAAAACAAGATTCAGAAAGGAATGTAAACATATGGGTTTAAGGCAGAAAGTTCTGCGCACGGTGGTTCAGCTTGCCATTGCAGGTGCGGTTGTTATCGGATTTGATACAACAAATGCAAGTGCGGCTGATACTATTGTAAATGGAATATCGGCCGGAGATATAGATCTCGGCGGTCTCACAAAAGAGGAGGCTGTAGCAAAGGTACAGGATTACGTCGCAGGATACACAGGAAAAAGTGTTGAATTTCTGGTAGATGGCAATTCAGCAATGGCTACCATCGGAGAATTGGGATATTATTGGAAAAATGAAGATATCATAGATGATGCCATGAAACAGTGCAAAAAAGGAAATGTAATTGAGCGATTCAAAGAGCGTTCAGACATGGCTAAAGAGGGCAAGAAATATACATTAGAATATGATGTCAACAATGATGTCATGACTGAGACTATCAATAATTACTGCTCACAGTTCAATATTCCACATGTAAATGCATCACTTACAAAAAGCGGTGGCGGATTTACATACACAGAAGAATCAACAGGCCGTATAATCGACATGGACACTACGGTAAATCAGTTTCATGATTTCCTGTTAAATACATGGGATGGAAATGATGCACAGCTTCAGGTTACGGTAGTCGATGATTATCCGACAGCTACAGTTGCAGACTGTCAGAAAGTAACAGATGTGCTCGGAACATATTCTACTTCTTATTCAGGTGGAAGCGGCAATTATAACAGAAATCAGAACATAGAAAATGGTGCAAGACTTTTAAACGGTTCAGTAGTATATCCGGGAGAAACATTTTCGGCTAATGCACTCCTTGAGCCGTGGACAGCTTCAAACGGATGGAAGGAAGCTGGTACATATGTAAATGGTAAGGTTGAGGACAGTCTTGGCGGAGGTATATGTCAGGTATCAACTACCCTTTACAATGCATTATTGTATGCGGAAGTTGAGATAGTAGAGAGATATCCGCATTCAATGTCTGTAGGCTATGTACCTTTATCACAGGATGCAGCACTTGCGGGAACTTGGAAAGATTTGAAATTCTCTAATAATACAGATGCACCTATATATATAGAATCATATTGCTCAGGCAATTCGATTACATTTAATGTATACGGACATGAGACAAGAGATCCTAGCAGAAAGCTTGAATTTATAAGTGAGAGGACAGGAACGGTGGCACCGTCTGAGGTCGTTACCGAGGATCCTTCACTTCCGGCAGGATACAGAGCGGTTACAAGCAAGGGACATACAGGATATTCAGCACATCTTATAAAGAGAGTGTATGAAAATGGAAGTCTCATAAGTGAGGAAGTTGTAAATAAGAGTACTTATGAGGCATCACCGACATATGTGACTGTTGGAACAGGTGGTGCAGCATCACAGCCTGAAAGTGATACACCGGCACCGGAGCAGCCTTCAACGGATGCACCTGCAGATACGCAGCCTGCAACAGAGGCACCGACAGAAACACAACCGGCGGAGACACAGCCGGCAGAGACTGAGCCACAACCGACGGAAACACAGCCGGCAGAACCACAGCAGGACGGACAGTAAAAATGGATAATGGAAAAGTTAAGGAAGCGATATTAAAACGCTCCATATTTAAAACAATTTCATATATGAAGCCTGAGACGGCGGAATCGTTAAAGACAGGTAATGATGCCGCCGCACTTAAACTTAGTGAGGACAAGGTTACAGTGATTTCTACAAATCCTGTAACCTATACTTTTAATAGCATGGAAAAACTTGCCATAGCTTCGGCTGTTAATAATGTCGTCGTGAGAGGGGCAAAACCGGTATCGGTTGATATATGTATTCTTCTTCCGGAAAGATATAAAGAGACCGCACTGAAAAAAAAGATAGAAAACCTGCATATTGCATGCAGTGAGTTGAATATATATATATCAGGCGGACATACAGAGGTGACACCGGCAGTTATAAGTCCGGTTATAAGTGTGACAGCAGTCGGAATGGCAGACAGTAGAAAAGTATTGTCTGTATCTGATATAAAGCCCGGAATGGATATAGTTATCTGCGGATATATAGGATTGGCAGGAAGTGCGATAATATTAGATAAAAAGAGAGAAAATTTAAGAAAGAGATTCTGTGACAGTTTTCTTGACGGAATGAATGATTTTGAAAACTGTTATTCAATAACAGAAGAGGCTGCAGTCGCGGTGAACTCCGGTGTGACAGCAATGCATGACGTAAGCAGAGGCGGCATTATGAAGGCACTGTGGGAGATGGCGGAGACGGCAGATGTGGGTATAGAGGTTAATCTCGATAATATTCCTATAAGGCAGCAGACTATAGAGCTGTGTGAATATTACAATCTCAACCCATATGAAATGATGTCAACAGGTGCAGTCATAATGGTTACCGAAGATGGAGCCGGACTTGTGTCAGTGCTTTCGCACCGGGGCTATGTTGCAGAAGTAGCGGGACAAACTACGGACAGCAATGACAGAGTATTTATAAGAAATGAAGAAAGAGCATTTATTACACCGCCAAAAGGCGATGAAATATATAAAATTTTTCAGAAAGGAAATGAAAAATGAGAGAGAAAATATTAGCGGTAATAGAAAAAAATTCAAGAATTGATTTAAATGACCTTGCTATAATGCTCGGCGTAAGTGAGGCAGAGGTAGCAAATGAGATAGCTGCGATGGAGAAAGAACAGATAATATGCGGTTATCATACACTTATTAACTGGGACAAGACTTCAAATGAAAAGGTTACGGCACTTATCGAGGTGAAAGTTATACCACAGCGTACTCTCGGTTTTGATAAGATTGCTGAGAGAATGTACAATTATCCGGAAGTCAGGGCAGTTTACCTGATGTCAGGAGGATTTGATTTTACGGTTATCATAGAAGAAAAGACTATGAAAGAGGTTGCACAGTTCGTTACAGACAAGCTTGCAACACTTGATGCAGTACGTGGTACGGCAACACACTTTATATTAAAGAAATATAAGGATCACGGTACTGTTATAGCAGAGAATATTAAAGATGAAAGGATGTTGGTGACACCTTGAGAAATCCATTATCAAAAGTGGTTGAGGACATACAGCCATCGGGAATAAGAAAATTTTTTGACATAGTTAGTGAGATGGAGGATGCCATTTCATTAGGTGTTGGCGAACCTGATTTTGACACACCATGGCATATCAGAGATGAGGGAATCTATTCACTTGAAAGAGGAAAGACTTTCTACACATCAAATGCAGGATTGAAAGAACTTAGAGAAGAGATAAGCAATTATCTTTATAGAAAGATGGAAGTAAAATATGATCCGCTCAAAGAGGTACTTGTAACCGTGGGTGGAAGCGAGGGAATTGACCTTGCCATCCGGGCAATGATAGATCCGGGAGATGAGGTACTTGTTCCGGAGCCGAGTTATGTATCATATGTTCCATGTATAAAGCTTGCATATGGTGTGCCGGTCATAATTGAACTTAAAGAAGAAAATCAGTTCAGACTTACAAAGGAAGAGCTGCTTGAGAAAATAACTGATAAGACAAAGATGCTTGTGTTACCGTTCCCTAACAATCCTACCGGGGCAATAATGAGCAGAAAAGACCTTGAAGATATAGCAGAGGTATGTATAGAGAAAGATATCTTTGTATTATCGGATGAGATATATTCAGAGCTTACATATGGCAATAAACATGTATCCATAGTACAGATTCCGGGAATGAAGGAAAGAACAGTTTTAATTAACGGATTTTCAAAGGCATTTGCCATGACAGGATGGAGACTCGGATATGCAACAGCTCCAGCTGTCATTATGAAACAGATGACCAAAATTCATCAGTTTGCAATAATGTGTGCGCCTACAAACAGCCAGTATGCAGCAGTGGAGGCTTTGAGAAACGGTGATAAGGATGTAGAAGAAATGAGAGAATCCTATGACCAGAGAAGAAGATATCTCATGCATGCATTTAAAGAGATGGGACTTGAATGTTTTGAGCCTTTTGGAGCATTTTATATGTTCCCTAGTATCAAAAAATTCGGCATGACTTCTGATGAATTCGCTAACAGACTTCTTCAGGAAGAAAAAGTGGCAGTAGTGCCGGGAACAGCATTCGGAGCATGTGGAGAGGGATTCTTAAGAATATCTTATGCATATTCAATAGAAAATCTTAAGATAGCACTTGAGAGAATGGCTGACTTTATAAGCAGATTGGAGAACAGATAAAATGCTTAATATTGTTTTACATGAGCCGGAAATTCCACAGAATACCGGAAATATAGGACGTACATGTGTGGCAACGGGTACCAGGCTTCATCTCATAGAGCCGCTTGGATTCAGCATAAGTGACAAGGCGGTAAAGAGAGCAGGAATGGATTACTGGGAACATCTTGATGTGACTGTGTATGAGGATTATGAAGATTTTTGCAAAAGAAATCCCGGTGCTAAAGTGTATATGGCAACAACAAAGGGACCAAATGTATATTCAGATGTAAGCTATGAGCCGGACTGTTATATAATGTTTGGTAAAGAAAGTGGCGGAATACCTGAGGAAATTCTTGTAAATAATCAGGAAAATGCCATAAGGATTCCAATGAATCCAGAGATACGTTCGTTAAATCTGGCAAACTCTGTTGCAATAGTTTTATATGAAGCTTTGAGGCAAAACAACTTTACCGGAATGCAGATGGAAGGGCAATTAAGGAATTTTAAATGGAAATAAGCGATATATTTTATCATATAGACAATGTATATAAAAAAGAACTTGAAAAATGAAAAATTTGGTATATGATATTTATGATGTTAGTATAGACTAACCACTAGATATAGTGTATAATTTAATCGCAAACAAAAAAAAGGAGGAATATTCAATGGTACAGAAAGAACAGTGGAATGGTTTCGAAGGAAGACTGTGGAAAGAAGAAATCAACGTAAGACAGTTTATCCAGGATAACTATACACCATATGATGGAGATGAGTCTTTCCTTGAAGGACCGACAGAGGCAACTGATAAGTTATGGGATGCTTTACAGAAACTCCAGAAAGAAGAAAGAGCAAAGGGCGGAGTACTTGATATGGATACAGAAATCGTATCTTCAATCACTTCACATGGAGCAGGTTATATAGATGAATCTTTAAAAGATTTGGAGCAGGTAGTAGGTTTACAGACAGATAAGCCTTTAAAACGTGCATTTATGCCATATGGTGGTATTAAGATGGCTGAGCAGTCATGCGAGATGTATGGATACACACCAAGTCCGGAACTTCACAAGATATTTACAGAGTACCATAAGACACACAATCAGGCAGTATTTGATGCTTACACACCTGAGATGCGTCTTGCACGTCGTAACAAGATTATGACAGGACTTCCTGATACTTACGGACGTGGACGTATCGTTGGTGATTACAGAAGAGTAGCACTTTACGGTATAGATTTCCTTATCGAGAAGAAGAAGGAAGATTTAGCTAACTGTGGTAACGGAACAATGACAGATGATGTTATCCGTCTCAGAGAAGAGATTGCAGAGCAGATTAAATGCTTAAATGCAATGAAAGAAATGGCTAATATTTACGGTTATGATATTTCAGAGCCGGCTAAGAACGCTAAAGAGGCAGTTCAGTGGTTATACTTCGGATACCTTGCAGCCATCAAGACACAGAATGGTGCAGCCATGAGTATCGGACGTATCTCTACATTCCTTGATATATATATTGAGAGAGACTTAAAGGCAGGAACACTTACAGAGGTTCAGGCACAGGAATTAGTGGATCACCTTACAATGAAGCTCAGAATGGTTAAATTCGCAAGAATTGAATCATACAACCAGTTATTCTCAGGAGATCCTGTATGGGCTACACTTGATCTTGCAGGAACAGGTGTTGACGGACGTTCAATGGTTACAAAGAACGATTATCGTTTCCTTCATACACTTGAGAACATGGGACCGGCTCCAGAGCCAAACCTTACAGTATTCTACTCATCAAGACTTCCTGAGAACTTTAAGAAATATGCTGCAAAGATTTCTATTACAACAAGTTCAATCCAGTACGAGAATGATGACGCTATGAAGCCTGTATGGGGCGATGATTATGCAATCTGCTGTTGTGTATCTGCTACACAGACAGGTAAAGAGATGCAGTTCTTCGGAGCGAGAGCAAACCTTGCTAAGTGTTTATTATACGCAATCAATGGTGGTATTGATGAAAAGACAGGTACTCAGGTAGGACCGGCTTACAGACCTATTACATCTGAATATCTTGATTACGATGAAGTACTTGAGAGATATGATGACATGATGGAATGGCTTGCAGGACTTTATGTAAATACACTTAACTTAATTCAGTATATGCATGATAAATATTACTATGAAGCAGCAGAGTTATCACTCATGGATACAAACCTTAAGCGTACATTCGCTACAGGTATTGCAGGATTCTCACATGTTATCGATTCACTTAGTGCAATCAAGTATGCAAAGGTTAAGACAGTACGTGATGAGAATGGTATTGTTAAGGATTACGAAATCGAGGGAGACTTCCCAAGATACGGTAATGATGATGACAGAGCAGATGAGATCGGTGTATGGTTATTAAGAACATTCATGGATAAGCTTGAGAAACATCACACATACAGAGATTCAGAGCCTACAACATCTATCCTTACAATTACTTCAAACGTAGTATACGGAAAGGCTACAGGATCTATGCCTGACGGACGTAAGGCAGGAGAGCCGCTTTCACCGGGAGCAAACCCAAGTTACGGTGCAGAGAAGAATGGTCTTCTTGCTTCACTTAACTCACTTACAAAGCTTCCTTATGAGTGGGCACTTGATGGTATTTCAAATACACAGACAATCAATCCGGGTGCATTAGGAAACAACGAATCAGATCGTGTTGACAACCTTACACAGGTAATGGACGGATATTTTGATCAGGGTGCACATCACCTTAACGTCAACGTATTTGGTAAAGAGAAGTTAATTGATGCTATGGAACATCCTGAGAAAGAGGAGTATGCAAACTTCACTATCCGTGTATCAGGATACGCAGTTAAGTTCATCGACCTTACTAAGGAGCAGCAGTTAGACGTTATCGCAAGAACATGCCACGATCATATGTAATATAGACATGTGTGACCGGAATGACGGATAACACTGACATGATATAGAATTTTCAAAATCACCAGCAATAATTGATGTGGAAAAAGCGTTGATTATTCTGGTGATTTTGTGTATTATGGTAGATGGTTAAAAGACTCTGTATTGTATGTTTTAGTTAATTGCGAAACTACGTTATGTTCAATATCCTGTGTAAATTTATAGGCTGCATAAGCGACATTCTGAGGCGGCCGGCACTTAGCAACCGTATTTTGGCTGCTTATGTACCGCTGCCAGCCGAAGATAGTGCAAACGTGTGAGCGTTGCAGCCTATAAATTTGCACAGGTGTGTATAAAGAAATAGTTTCGCAATTAACTAATTATTGTATGTTTAATAGAAGGGAGCACAAAATGGCTGTAAAAGGAAAAATCCATTCAATAGAAAGCTTCGGTTCTGCTGACGGACCGGGAGTAAGATATATTATATTTCTGAAGGGCTGTAAAATGAGATGTAAATACTGTCACAATCCGGATACATGGGGAGCTGACGGTGTGACCGAGGAGACTGCCGAAGAAGTATTAAAGAAGGCAATGCGCTACAAAAATTATTGGAAGAACAACGGTGGAATAACAGTAAGTGGTGGTGAGGCATTGCTACAGATAGATTTTCTTATTGAACTGTTTAAACTGGCAAAAGAGAATAATGTTCATACAACCCTCGACACGTCAGGTAATCCGTTCACAAGAGAAGAACCGTTTTTTGGCAAATTCAATGAACTTATGAAATATACAGATCTCTATATGCTCGATATCAAACATATAGACAATGAGGAGCATAAAAAGCTTACGGGACAGCCGAATGAGAATATACTTGACATGGCAAAATATTTATCTGAAAACGGAAAGGCAATGTGGATAAGACATGTATTGGTACCGGGATATACAGATTCAGAAGAACAGCTTACAAGATTAAAGGAATTTATAGACAGCCTTGATACCGTGGACAGGGTTGAAATACTGCCATACCATACATTAGGTGTATTCAAATGGAAAGAACTCGGTATACCGTATGAACTGGAAGATGTTAATCCGCCTACAAAAGAAGAAGTAGAGCGTGCAAAGAGGATTTTGGGAATATGACAAAAAAACAACTGGCATTGGAAGTAATTAAGAGATTAAAAGAGGAATATCCGGATTCAGACTGCACCCTTGAGTACAGTGAAGCATGGAAACTGCTGGTAAGTGTAAGACTTGCTGCACAATGTACGGATGCGAGGGTAAATATAGTGGTTAAAGATCTGTACAAGGAGTATCCTGATGTAAATGCTCTTGCACAGGCAGAACCGGAGGACATCGAGAAGATAATAAGACCATGTGGGCTTGGCAGGAGCAAGGCAAGAGATATCAGTGCATGCATGAAGATGTTGAGAGATGAGTACGATGGAAAAGTCCCGGATGATTTTGATAAGCTTCTCAAGCTTCCAGGGGTTGGAAGAAAGAGTGCAAATCTTATAATGGGAGATGTGTTCGGAAAACCTGCAATAGTTACGGATACGCATTGTATACGGCTTACAAACAGAATCGGGCTTGTAGATGGCATAAAGGACCCGAAAAAGGTTGAGATGGAATTGTGGAAAATAATTCCGCCTGAAGAAGGAAATGAATTCTGTCACAGACTGGTTGATCATGGGAGAGAGGTCTGTACCGCCAGAACAACACCACATTGTGACAGGTGCTGCCTTGAGGATGTCTGTAAGAAGAGAATCTGATGGAGCAGACTAGTCTTGACAAATATATTATCTTCCACGTAAGGTGAGATATATCTGGCTGCTTGTTTCAAGCTACTACTTTTATATGTGTTGGAACGCAAAATATGCATTACTTATTCTGTTTTCAACATTTATCACATGGATAAGTGGAATACTTATTGAAAATATTAAGAAAAAAGACTGGGACGAGCATAAGATTGTAAAATACAAAAAGTTGTGCGTGGTAGGAAGTTTTACCATTAATCTTGCTATATTGTTTTTCTTTAAGTATTTTAATTTTGCATTCGATAATATAAATGCAATACTCAGCAATTTTAATTATTCAGTTAAATGACCCAAACAGCCATTGTATAATGATAAGAAATGCAGCATTTTACTTACAATAAAGAAAACTTCAACAGGAGAGGAAGTTTTAAAAAAAGGATATAAGATAAATTAAAAATAAA
>ERZ1034998.60-NODE-60-length-77286-cov-48.315806_pt1 | contig 77286 bp, 65 predicted proteins | sample MGYA00520621_ERZ1034998 | MGnify/ENA primary metagenome ERZ1034998 (study PRJEB33766, sample SAMN09781748) | gut metagenome | biome: gut microbiome | host: Homo sapiens | place: Madagascar | study: EMG produced TPA metagenomics assembly of the PRJNA485056 data set... | reverse complement strand
TAATTATATAAAATGAATGGAGATAACAAAAATGGAAGATTTAAAGCAGTATGAAGGTAAGATGGAGAAGTCTGTAGAGAATTTACAGAACGAGTTTATAACAATAAGAGCAGGAAGAGCAAATCCACATATTCTTGATAAGATAATGGTTGATTATTATGGAACACCTTCTACATTACAGCAGGTTGCAAATGTAACAGTACCTGAGGCAAGAATGATACAGATTCAGCCGTGGGAGGCATCTCTCATAAAGGAAATTGAGAAGTCTATACTTGCATCTGACTTAGGACTTACTCCTACAAATGATGGAAAATGCATACGTCTTGTATTCCCGGAACTTACAGAGGAAAGACGTAAAGAGCTGGTTAAGGATGTAAAGAAGAAAGCTGAAAGCGCAAAGGTAGCAGTCAGAAACATCAGAAGAGATGCAAATGATTCAGCTAAGAAGGCAAATAAGGCAAATGAGATTTCAGATGATGAATTAAAGCAGACAGAAGAAAAGATTCAGAAGCTTACAGACAAATACATTGCTGATATAGATTCAATGTTAGAAGCAAAGTCAAAAGAGATACTTACGGTATAATTATCAGGGGAGACATGTGCTCCCCTTTTTGTGCAAATAGATATCGGTTTGGGAATGGAGAAGAGGATGGCAAAGAATACAGATTTAACAGGAATGAAGATACCACAGCATGTAGCCATTATTATGGATGGAAACGGAAGGTGGGCAAAAAAACGTCTTATGCCCAGAAATGTAGGACATGTACAGGGAGCCAAAACTGTTGAGCAGATATGTGAGGATGCAGATAGTCTGGGAATCAAGTACCTTACGGTCTATGCATTTTCAACAGAGAACTGGAACCGCCCTGAAAGTGAGGTAGGTGCCATAATGAAACTGCTTAGAAATTATCTTAAGGACTGTATAAAGAGGGCTAATGATAACAATATGAAGGTCCGCGTGATAGGTGAGAGAAGCAGACTGAGTGAAGATATAAGACAGAGGATAGCCGAGCTTGAGGAGGCTTCAAAGGATAATACGGGACTTAACTTTACCATAGCACTGAATTATGGAAGCAGGGACGAGATAATAAGAGCGGTAAAGAGGATGGCACAGGATTATAAGGATGGAAATATAGATGAGACAGAGATAACAGAGGATAAGTTTTCGGCTTACCTTGATACGGCAGATATTCCAGACCCGGATTTACTTATCCGTACAAGCGGTGAGGAGAGGCTGTCAAATTATCTGTTATGGCAGCTTGCATATACAGAATTTTATTTTTCGGATGTGTTGTGGCCGGATTTTGATAAAAAAGAACTTATAAATGCCATAGTTAAATACAACGGAAGAGACAGACGCTTTGGCGGCGTAAGAGAGGAATAAGAAGGTTATGTCAGGAATAAATAAATTAATGAATAAATCATTTTTGGAAAGAGCAATAAGCGGTATACTTCTTGTTATTATTGCACTTGTTACGATAATAAGCGGTGGAGATATATTATTTGCTACGATTTTTATTATTTCCATGATAGGAATGTTTGAATTTTACAGAGTATTTGATATGCAAAAGACTCCTATGGCGGTTATAGGATATGTGGCAGCCGTAGTATGGTTTGCGTTTTTAAGATTTAATATGTTAGAACATATTGTGCCTGTCTTTATAGGATTTTTACTGCTTCTTATGGCGTCATATGTGGTAACATTTCCAAAGTATCAGATAGAAAGTGTTATAGCAGCATTTTTTGCACTGTTCTATGTGCCGATGATGTTATCGTGTGTATACAGGGTAAGGATGCTTGAAGGCGGTGCATATCTTGTGTGGCTCATATTCCTCTGCTCATGGGGATGCGATACATGTGCATATCTTGTAGGAGTTATGTTTGGAAAACATAAAATGGCACCGATACTCAGTCCTAAGAAATCGGTAGAAGGAGGAATAGGCGGCGTCGTGGGTGCTGCGCTTCTCGGTCTCATATATGCATGTATATTTGGAGACAAAATGGGAGCAATAACAGATGCGAAGGTAATGGTGCCGGTTATATGTGCAGTGGCGGCTGTTATTTCGCAGATAGGAGATTTAGCTGCTTCAGGAATAAAGCGAAATCATGAAATAAAAGATTATGGAAAACTTATACCGGGACACGGTGGAATACTTGACAGATTTGACAGTGTAATATTCACTGCACCGATAATCTTTTACCTGATAAGTTATCTGTAGGTTAAGCAGCAAAAGGTAAAGGCAAGCTAAAGGAGTGTGGAAAATATGAGAAACATTTCAATATTAGGTTCAACAGGTTCCATAGGTACACAGACACTTGATATAGTGAGAGACAATGATGATATAAATGTCTGCGCACTGGCAGCAGGAAGTAATATAGATCTTCTGGAGAAACAGATTCGTGAGTTTAAACCGAAGGTTGTAAGCGTATGGGACAGTGATAAAGCTGAAGAACTGAAGAAGAGAGTAAGAGACACAGATGTTGATATATATACCGGAATGAACGGACTTATAACTGCTGCTACAGTGGATTCAGCGGATATAGTAGTGCTTGCGGTTGTGGGAATGGTTGGAATAAGACCTGCCATAGCTGCGATAAATGCTCACAAGGATATAGCACTTGCCAACAAGGAGACACTTGTGACGGCAGGACATATCATAATGACGTTAGCAAAGGAGAAGAATGTAAGAATACTTCCGGTGGACAGTGAACACAGTGCCATATTCCAGTGTTTAAACGGAGAGGATACCAAAGCGGTAAGTAAGCTTATACTCACTGCATCAGGCGGACCGTTCAGGGGAATGACAAGAGAGCAGATGAAGAATGTTAAGGTGGAGGATGCACTCAAACATCCGAACTGGTCAATGGGAAGAAAGATAACCATAGATTCAGCTACGATGGTCAATAAAGGATTGGAGATAATAGAGGCAAAATGGCTGTTTGACATGGCTGTGGAGGATATACAGGTAGTTGTCCAGCCGCAGAGTCTTATACACTCTATGGTAGAGTTTGAAGATGGAGCTATCATGGCGCAGCTTGGAACACCTGACATGAGACTTCCGATTCAGTATGCATTGTACTATCCTGAGAGAAGACATCTTAAAGGTGAGAGGGTAGACTTTAGCAAAATAGCATCCATAAATTTTGAAATACCGGATATGGACAATTTCAGGGGACTGTATCTTGCAAGACAGGCAGGAATAACAGGTGGAAGCATGCCGACAGTCATGAATGCGGCAAATGAAAAGGCAGTAGCATTATTTCTTGATAAAAAGATAGGATTTCTGGATATAATTGATATTATGGAGAAATCAATGAACAGACATGTGAATATAAAGAATCCGTCTCTTGAGGATATTTTACAGACGGAGCAGGATACTTATGATTACATAGATGATTTATTAGGTGAAAGGAAGGTATAATGAGTATAATATTAACGCTTATAGTATTTAGCATATTGGTATTTGTACATGAATTCGGACATTTTATCATGGCAAAGAAAAACGGGATATATGTTGTGGAATTTTCTATAGGAATGGGACCAAGGCTGTTCAGCTTTGACAAGGGGGAAACAAAGTATTCATGGAAGCTCATACCTTTTGGAGGAGCGTGCCAGATGCTTGGAGAAGATGAGGATGAAGATGTTGAGAACGACAGGGCATTTAATAATAAGTCCGTGTGGGCGAGAATGGTCGTTCTTGCAGCAGGCCCGGTATTTAACTTTTTTCTCGCATTTGTGTTATCAGTGATAATTATAGGTTCGGTTGGATATGATCCTTGTATTGCGCTTAAACAGGATGAGGGAACTGCGGCATATGACGCAGGCATACAGGAAGGTGATGTGATAACCGAGTATAACGGCGAGAATATTGTGATTGCCAGAGACCTTTTACTTGAAGAGTACATTTCAACTGTTACAAGTGATTCTATAAATGTAAAGTACAAAAGAGATGGCAAAGAATATGAAACAGTCATAAAGCCTAAAAAGGTATACAGTATGGGTATATCATTTTATGCGGATGATAAACCGGCAGAGATATCCGGCATTGTAAAGGAAAGTGCCATAGAGGCAGCAGGAATCAAGGCAGGTGATGTTATCACATCATTGAATGGAACAGAGATTAAAAAGGGTAAAGATATAAGTGAGTATCTTGATAAAAATCCACTTACCGGTGATGACATAGAGATTACTGTTGAGAGAAAGGATAAGACCATAACCAAAACCATTGCACCAAGAACAACATACAGCACGGGACTTGCATACAGCTCAGGAAGAGTTAAGACAGGACCGCTCGGTGTGTTGAGATACAGTTTAACCGAAATGAGATATGATACAGAATATGTGATAAAGAGTCTGTGGATGCTTGTTTCAGGAAAGATAGGTGCGGATGCCGTTTCAGGTCCGGTAGGTATAGCTGATGTGGTAGACCAGACTTATCAGGAAAGTAAGAGTGATGGTGCATTTTATGTATTTTTAAATATTGCATATCTTACAGTATTATTTAGCGTGAACCTTGGAGTGTTAAATCTTTTACCGTTCCCGGCACTTGATGGTGGAAGACTGCTCTTTGTAATAATTGAGGCAATAAGAAGAAAGCCTGTGCCAAAGGAGAAGGAAGCAGTTGTACATCTTATCGGAATGGCAATACTGATGGCATTTATGGTATTTGTATTATTTAACGATATTAAGAAATTGATAGGATAAAAATGGGAGATGAGAGCGATGAGCTATAGAGATAAAACGAGAGTGATATGTATCGGAGACAGAAAAATAGGTGGGGGCAATCCTATACTTATACAGTCTATGACAAACACAAAGACGGAGGATGTAGCTGCGACAGTCAGCCAGATAAGGGAGCTTGAGGCAGCAGGATGCGATATCATAAGATGTGCTACACCGACTATGGAGGCAGCACAGGCACTTAAAGAGATAAAAAAGCAGATATCCATTCCACTTGTGGCAGATATCCACTTTGATTACAGACTGGCCATAGCAGCCATAGAAAACGGAGCTGACAAAATCAGAATAAATCCGGGTAATATAGGCGGAGCTGACAGATTAGAGGCTGTAGTGTCAAAGGCAAAGGAGAGAAATATTCCTATTCGTGTGGGTGTAAACAGCGGCTCGCTTGAGAAAGACATTTTAAATAAATACGGACGTGTAACGGCTGAGGGAATCGTGGAAAGCGCACTTGATAAAGTGCGGATGATTGAAAAACTTAACTATGAAAATATGGTAATAAGTATAAAATCATCTGATGTGCCTATGTGCGTTGAGGCACATGAGAGAATCGCAGAGTGCACAGATTATCCTCTTCATGTGGGAATAACCGAATCCGGTACACTGTATTCAGGAAATATCAAGTCGGCTATCGGTCTTGGAATAATATTAAATAAAGGAATCGGAGATACCATAAGGGTATCTCTGACCGGGGAGCCTGTAGAGGAGATAAGGTCAGCAAAAATGATTTTGAAAACTCTCGGACTCAGGAAATCGGGAATAACAGTAGTATCCTGTCCGACATGCGGAAGAACAAAGATAGATTTAATCGGACTGGCTAATAAAGTAGAGAAAATGGTTCAGAAATACGATAACTTAAATATTAAAGTTGCGGTTATGGGCTGTGTGGTAAACGGACCGGGAGAAGCCCGTGAGGCAGATATAGGAATTGCCGGAGGAGACGGAGAAGGTCTTCTTATCAAGAAAGGTGAAGTTGTAAAAAAACTTCCTGAATCACAGCTTTTAGAGGTGCTTGAATCTGAACTTGCAAACTGGGGTAGATAAAATGGAGACAAAGAGCTTTTTTGAAGTATTTCCTACCATAAAACAGGAAGGATATGTTGGTGACCTGTTTGAGAATGTCAAGGTTACGAGAGTAACCAAAAACAGGTCAAACACCGCAGTAAGAATATATATAAAGAGTGACAGACTGATAGAGAAGGGAATTATCAGAAAGCTTGAGGAGGAGATAAAAACAAGGATTTTTGAAAATACACATATTGATATACATATTATGGAACAGTTCAGCCTTTCCGGTCAGTACACACCGGACAGGCTTTATAAAGTTTACAGGGAAAGTATTCTTTTGGAACTTAAGGAATACAACATGATTGAATACAATATGTTAAACAGGGCAGAGTGTGTATTTCCGGAAGAAGGGATAATGCAGATTAATGTAAAAGAATCTCCGGTAAATCGTGCCAAGGAAGATGAGCTTATACGCATACTTCAGAAGATTTTTTGCGAGCGCTGTGGAATTCCGGTGGAAGTAAGGGTTGTCTATGTGGATAATGATGAAGAGAAGAGAAGAAATGAAAGAAAACTTAAGATAAAGCTTGAAGTCGATGCGGTTATGAATAATCTGAAGGCAGATAAAGAAAATGACGGAGCAGAGGCAGAAAATGTTCATGATGTCGTAGAGACAAAAGAAAAGAATGAACCTAAGGAGAAGGCTAAACCACATGAAAAAGCACCGGCAGCTCCTAAGGAAAATACTAACAGAGAGCAGGGTAAATCATATTACAGAAGCTACAAAAAGTCGGATAATCCTGATGTGCTGTACGGACGTGACTTTGACGGTGAAGAGATAAGCATTTCAAGTATCGAAGGCGAGATGGGTGAGGTAATAATACGCGGAAAGATTATCCAGTTAGACAAGCGTGAGATTAGAAATGAAAAGACGATAATAATGTTTGACATTACTGATTTTACGGACACGATTACCGTTAAAATGTTTGCAAGAAATGACCAGCTTGATGAAATCCTTCCGGCGGTAAAACAGGGTTCGTTTATCAAGTTAAGAGGAATAACGACAGTTGATAAGTTTGACAGTGAACTTACGATAGCGTCTGTATCCGGTATAAAATCAATACCTGATTTTACCACAAAAAGGGTGGATACAAGCGTGGAAAAACGAGTTGAGCTTCACTGTCATACAAAGATGAGTGACATGGACGGTGTATCCAGTGCAAAGGACCTTATAAAAAGAGCGATAGCATGGGGACATAAGGCACTTGCCATAACAGACCACGGACTTGTTCAGGGATTTCCGGAGGCATTTCATGCACTCAGGGATATTGAGAAAAAGTATAAGTGGGAGCCTTTTGACTTTAAGATTATTTATGGTGTTGAGGCATATCTTGTTGATGATATAAAGAACATTGTAACAAATTCTAAGGGACAGTCCTTAGATAAGAGTTATGTTGTATTTGACTTAGAGACAACAGGTTTTAGTGCGATAAATAACAGAATCATAGAGATTGGTGCCGTGAAGGTGGAAAACGGAGCCATTACGGAGAGATTCAGTACATTTGTAAATCCTCATGTGCCTATACCGTTTAAGATAGAGAAACTTACAGGCATAAATGATAACATGGTCATCGGTGCAAAGTCCATAGAGGAGATACTTCCTAAATTTCTGGAGTTTTCAAAGGATTGTGTCATGGTTGCACATAATGCGGATTTTGATATGAGTTTTATAGAGAGGAATTGTGAAAGACTCGGTATCGAGGCAGAATTTACCTACCTTGATACGGTAAATCTCTCCAGAGTGCTTCTGCCGAATCTGAAGAACTTTAAACTTGATACGGTTGCAAAGGCACTTAATGTATCACTGCTTAACCACCACAGGGCGGTGGATGATGCAGGCTGTACGGCTGAAATATTTGTAAAGCTTATAGAAATGTTAAAAGAACAGGGTATAAATGATCTTGATCAGATGAATGATATGGGAATATCAAGTCCTGAGACTATTATGAAGATGCCGTCACACCATGCTATTATTCTGGCAACGGGTGAAGTGGGAAGAGTAAATCTGTATCACCTTATATCAGATTCGCATATAAAATATTATCACAGGGTTCCGAGGGTGCCTAAGAGTGATTATCTTAAATACAAAGAGGGTCTGCTTATAGGTTCGGCTTGCGAGGCGGGGGAACTGTATCAGGCAATTCTTTTAGGAAAAAGTGATGAGGAGATAGCACGTCTTGTTGAATTTTATGATTACCTTGAGATTCAGCCTCTCGGTAACAATAAATTCATGATTGAAAGTGATAAGACAAGTGTTAATTCAGAAGAAGACCTTATAGATATAAATAAGAAAATCGTTAAACTCGGTGAGGAATTTAATAAGCCGGTGGTTGCCACCTGTGATGTTCATTTTCTCGATCCGGAGGATGAAGTATACCGTAGAATTATCATGGCGGGTAAAGGATTTAAGGATGCGGATGATCAGGCACCGCTTTACTATCGTACAACGGAGGAAATGCTTGATGAATTTAAGTATCTTGGAAGTGAAAAGGCATATGAGGTGGTAGTTACTAACACCAATAAAATAGCCGATATGATAGACAATATATTTCCGGTTAGTCCCCATAAGGCTCCGCCTGTTATTGAAAATTCTGACCAGACGCTCAGAAACATTTGTTACGATACTGCAAAGAGCATGTATGGAGAAGATTTGCCAGAGATAGTTGTGGAGCGACTTGAAAGGGAATTAAATTCAATCATTTCCAACGGATATGCCGTTATGTACATTATAGCCCAGAAACTGGTGTGGAAATCAAATGAGGACGGTTATCTGGTAGGTTCAAGAGGTTCTGTAGGTTCGTCATTTGTAGCCACCATGTCAGGTATAACGGAGGTTAATCCGTTAAGTCCGCATTACTACTGTGCAAAGTGTCATTACAGCGAATTTGATTCTGAGGAAGTCAAAGCATTTTCCGGAGGTTCGGGATGTGACATGCCGGATAAGAGATGTCCGAATTGCGGTGAGAAACTGGTGAAGGCCGGATTTGACATACCGTTTGAGACTTTCCTGGGATTTAAGGGAAATAAAGAGCCGGATATCGACCTTAACTTTTCGGGTGAATATCAGAGTAAGGCGCATGAATATACAGAAGTTATCTTTGGAAAAGGTCAGACATTCCGTGCCGGTACCATAGGTACACTTGCCGACAAGACTGCTTACGGATATGTGAAGAAGTATTATGAGGAGAGAGGTATTCACAAGCGAAGATGCGAGATAAACAGAATATCCCAGGGATGCATAGGAATACACCGTACCACCGGACAGCATCCGGGAGGTATCGTTGTACTTCCTCTTGGTGAGGATATTAACACCTACACACCGGTTCAGCATCCTGCAAATGATATGACAACAAAGACGGTAACTACTCATTTCGAGTATCATTCAATCGACCACAACCTGTTAAAGCTCGATATTCTCGGTCATGATGATCCTACCATGATTCGTATGCTTGAGGATTTGACGGGAATTGATGCAAAGGAGATACCGTTTGATAATAAAGAAGTAATGTCGCTGTTTCAGGATACTCATGCCCTCCAGATAAGTCCTGAGGATATAGGAGACTGTCCGCTTGGCTCACAGGGAATACCTGAATTTGGTACAGAATTTGTTATACAAATGCTTATAGACACAAAGCCACAGACATTTTCAGATCTTATCAGAATATCCGGTCTGTCCCACGGAACAGACGTGTGGCTCGGAAATGCGCAGACACTTATTCTGGAAGGAAAGGCAACGATTTCGACCGCCATATGTACGAGAGATGATATTATGATATATCTCATTAATAAAGGTCTGGAGTCTGAGTTGTCATTCACCATAATGGAGAGCGTGCGAAAGGGTAAAGGTCTTAAAGAAGAGTGGGAAGAGGAAATGCTTGCCCATGATGTGCCTGACTGGTATATCTGGTCGTGCAAGAAGATTAAGTACATGTTCCCTAAGGCACATGCTGCCGCATATGTAATGATGGCATTCAGAATAGCGTATTTTAAGGTGTATTATCCACTGGCATATTATGCCGCATATTTTAGTATCAGAGCGTCGGCCTTCAGCTATGAGCTTATGTGTCTGGGGCAGGAGAGACTTGAGTATCATATAAAGGATTATAAAAACCGTGACGCACAGAATCTGTTGTCAAAAAAAGATGAGGATACCTTAAAGGACATGAAGGTAGTTCAGGAAATGTACGCAAGGGGACTTGACTTTGAGCCGATTGACTTATATAAGGTTGAGGCACATAAATTCCAGATAATCAACGGAAAGCTTATGCCGGCATTGAGCAGTATAGACGGTCTTGGAGATAAGGCGGCAGATGCCATAGTTGAAGCAGCCAAAAACGGAAGATTCATATCAAAGGATGATTTCAGGGACAGAACAAAGGTAAGCGGAACTCTGACAGACCTTATGTCGGAACTGGGAATATTAAAAGACCTGCCGGAATCAAACCAGCTGTCGCTGTTCGATATTGGTATAGGTTAGAGGGTGGTTGCGAAACCCTGATATATTATTTATAGTGTGTAAAATTTATAGGTTGTGTAAGCGACATTCTGAGGCGGCCGGTACTTGGCAACCGTATTTTGGTTGCTTATGTACCGCTGCCAGCCGAAGATAGTGCAAACGTGTGAGCGTCACAACCTATAAATTTTCACAAGTTAATATATAAACTTGAAGAGTTTCGTAAACATCCGAAATATATTAATACTGTGAGGAGTACTATGTCTGTAAATATACAAAACTTTGAAAAGGCAAAAGAAAAGATAATAGGCGTGAACAGAGAACGCAAAACCATAGGCGTGCTGTCTGAAAAGACAGTGCATGCCGTTCTCAAAAACTATTATGAGCCGGATGAGGATCATCAGGAAATTCCGGTAGAGGGAATGGTGGCAGATATATACAGGGACGGCAATATTATCGAGATACAGACTGCACATTTTGATAAACTAAGGGAGAAACTGGCAAGATTTCTTCCGTATTATGATGTTACTGTGGTTTATCCGGTGCCGGCATGTAAATGGCTTATATGGGTGGATGAACTGACAGGGGAGTGTGCTCCGAAACGAAAGTCACCGCTTAAAGGAACACCGTACATGATATTTAAGGAGCTGTACAAGATAAAGTCATATTTGAGAAATGAAAATCTTCATTTTAAAATAGCCATGCTGGATATAGAGGAATACAGGCTGTTAAATGGGTGGAGCAGAAATAGAAAAAAAGGTTCAACAAGATTTGACCGTATGCCCGTGGAGTTTAAAGAAGAGTATGAGATATACAGGATAGAGGATTATATGCAGTTTCTGCCTATAGATCTTCCGGAAAGTTTTACAACCGCGGACCTTGCAAAGTGTGCAGGTATACCGGTTGGGCTTGCGAGAATAGCAATGAATATAATCTCGTATGTCGGGGGAGTTGATAAAAATGGGAAGAGGGGAAATGCAATTGTATATGAAATTAATGGATAAAAAACTCGTACAGAATCATCAACTGCAATGCTGGACACGCTTTCGCTATCTTCGGCTGGTAGCGGTACATAAGTGGCTGCATGATATGCACCCACTAAGTACCGACCGCCTTGGAATGTCGCTTTTGCAGTTGATGATTCTGTACTAAATTTTATTAACATTATATAATTTTTTAAGCAAACAAAAAAGGAACTTACAAGTAAGTTCCTTTTTTAGCAGCTCGTAGCGGAATCGAACCGCTGATTTCGCCGTGAGAGGGCGACGTCTTAACCGCTTGACCAACGAGCCATGACCAACGTACTACCATAGTATACACGCTGTATATGGAAATGTCAAGCAGTTTTTTTGTAAATTTTAAAATTTTTTTATGGTGTATTTAATGTTACGATTTCATCTAATAATTCTTTGATTTTATCATCCATTGTTTCGTCAGGAAACTGGCATGTTCCTACAACTTTGTGACCACCGCCGCCATATTTGAGCATTAATGCACCTACATCGATAGAGCATGTCCTGTTTAATACGCTGTAGCCCACTGCACATGAGCAGCCCTGTCCGCCTTTACCTGATACAATCCATACAGAGATATTTCCTTCAGGATATAAACTGTATATCATGAAGCGGTTACCTGTGTAGATAGTTTCAAGTTTTCTTAAGTCACTGATAATAACATTATTTTTTACGGTTGTGTGAGCTTTGACCATCTCAACAAATTTTTCAGTCTGTTCAAAGTAGAGTTCTATTCTTTCTTTTATATCAGGAAGTTCAAGAATCTCTTCTATTGTCATGGTTCTGCACCAGTCAATTAACTTCTCCATAAGCTGATAGTTACTGATTGTGAACTGTCTGAATCTTCCGAGTCCCGTTCTCGGGTCCATTATAAATCCCAAGAGAACCCATCCTGAAGGATTGAGAATCTCTTCTCTTGTAAGCTGTGCTGAATCAACCTTATCAACCGCTTCAAGAAGGTCATCAAAGTTTGGAAAACGTTCCTTTCCTCCGTAGTAGTCATATACTACATGTGCAGCACTCGGACTGCTTTTGCTTTCACCCACATATTTGCCTTTATAAGCATTTCTCTCCTGTTCGCTGGAATGATGGTCAAACCATAATCCGCATCCCTCAACAAAAGGTACGTTGGCAAGGCAGTCATCTTTGGTTACTTCTATAATACCGTCCTGCAAATCCTTTGGGTGAGCGAATTTGTAAGTGTCAATTATGCCGGCTTCTTTAAGGAATACGGCACATGCAAGTCCGTCAAAATCTGATCTTGTAATTAGTCTCATATGTAGACCCCCATATACTTAATATTTTTCTTATATTTTATCATTTTATATGTGTGTTTGCAAGGATAATAGAAAAAAGCTATTGCAAAAAGTAAGTGTGGGTGATACAATGATATAAGTTTATAGTGACTTGTTGATGAAAGAGTGGACGTGAGTTCACTCTTTGTCTTTGTAGTTAAGGATTGGAGGAATATATGGCAAAAAATAAAGAATATGAAGCAATGACAGAAGAACTTGTTTTGCCGATGATTGAGGAGAACAAGTTTGAACTGGTAGATGTGGAGTATGTTAAGGAAGGCGGCAACTGGTATCTCAGAGTGTATATCGATAAGCCCGGCGGCATAAATATTGATGACTGTGAACTGATAAGCAGAGCACTCAGTGATAAACTTGATGAGAAAGACTTTATTGAGGATGCCTATATACTCGAAGTCAGCTCACCGGGACTCGGAAGACCTTTAAAGAAGGATAAGGATTTCACCAGAAATATGGGAGAGATGGTTGAGATAAAACTATTCAGACAGATTAACAAACAGAAAGAATACGAAGGAATCCTTAAAGCATTTGATAAGGAAACAGTAACTATAGAAGCAGATGACGGAGAAGATATTGTATTTGAACGTTCAGATATAGCACTTATACGTCTGGCATTGGATTTTTAGAATAAAAAGGAGAAAAACAAGGAGGATCAGAATGAACAAGGAATTATTAGATGCACTTGATGTATTAGAAAAAGAGAAAGAAGTAAATAAAGAGGTTATGCTTGAGGCTATCGAGAATTCTCTTATTACAGCATATAAGAATCATTTTGGAAAGGCTGACAATGTAACTGTAACTGTAAGCCGTACAACAGGAGATTATTCTATAATAGCGGCAAAGGAAGTCGTTGAGCAGGTAGAGGATCCGATTACACAGATTAGTGTTGAAGAGGCACAGAAGATAGACAAGAAATTTGACATCGGTGATACTGTAAATGTCAAAGTTGAGTCTAAGGAGTTTGGAAGAATTGCCACACAGAATGCCAAGAACGTGATTCTTCAGAAAATCCGTGAGGAAGAAAGAAAAGTTATATATGATCAGTATTATGGTAAAGAAAAAGATATCGTTACAGGTATTGTACAGAAAATAAATGGAAAGAATGTAAGCATTAATCTTGGAAAGGCTGATGCGGTTCTTACTGAAAAAGAGCAGGTTAAAGGTGAAGTATTTACACCTACTGAGAGAATAAAACTTTATATAGTGGAAGTAAAGGATACACCAAAGGGACCTAGAATTGTCGTATCAAGAACACATCCGGAACTTGTAAAGAGACTGTTTGAGGCGGAAGTGGCAGAAGTCAAAGACGGAACAGTTGAGATTAAGAGCATAGCAAGAGAGGCCGGCTCAAGAACAAAGATTGCCGTATGGTCAAACAATAAAGACGTAGATGCAGTAGGTGCCTGTGTAGGTCTTAACGGTGCCAGAGTAAATGCCATCGTAAGTGAGTTAAGAGGAGAGAAGATTGATATTATCAACTGGAGCGAGAATCCGGCAGTACTTATTGAGAACGCTCTCAGTCCTGCAAAGGTAGTATCGGTAGTGGCTGATGATGAAGAAAAGACGGCTAAGGTAGTAGTACCTGATTATCAGTTATCACTTGCCATTGGTAAAGAAGGTCAGAATGCAAGACTCGCTGCAAGACTTACAGGATTTAAGATTGATATAAAGAGTGAGTCACAGGCAAAGGAACTTGAGCAGATGGGCGATGTTCAGATGGAACTTTCTGAGGAAGATGAGGAAGCATAATAGTGGGAAATGTCAAAAAGATACCACTCAGAAAATGTGTGGTATGTGGTGAAATGAAAACTAAAAAAGAACTGCTCCGTGTTATAAAGACTTCGGAAGATGAGATTATGGTGGATGTAACCGGAAGAAAGAACGGAAGAGGTGCATACATTTGTAATACAAAGGAATGTATTGACAGGGCAGAGAAAAACAGAGGTTTGGAAAAGTCACTCAAATGCAGTATTCCGGCGGACGTATATGATGAACTTAGAAAGGAAGCACAGGAAAATGCAGAATAAGATATTCTCAACTATAGGAATATCAATGAAGGCGGGAAAGTTAGTCAGCGGTGAATCAATGGTTGAACAGGCGGTAAGAGACGGTAAGGCAGTCTTAGTCATTGTTGCTGAAGACGCATCGGCTAACACAAAGAAGCTTTTTAGTGATAAATGTAAGTTTTATGATATTCCAAAATATGAATACGGAACAAAGGAAGAGCTTGGAAGAGCTATAGGAAAAGAGTTCAGGGCATCCATTGCGATAGTGGACGCAGGACTTGCAAAAAATATAGAACAGGAACTTAAGAATATGAATATATAGAAAAATGGAGGTAGTCAGATGGCAAATATCAGAGTGCATGAACTGGCAAAACAGATAAATAAAGATACTAAAGAAATTAAAAAGATATTATCGGAGCATGGTATAGAGGTAAAGAGCCATATGAGTTCTTTGGATGAAAAGGCAGTCGAGATTGTAAAAAATGCATTGAACGTGAATGATAAAAAGAACGACAGCAAAGATAATAAGGAAGAAAAAAATACAGCTCATAATAACAATCAGAACAAAAATGAGGCTAAAGATAAGAAAGTTAGTGAAAAGAAACAGCAGAAGAATGACAGACCTCAGAATAATAATCAGAAAAATAACCAGAATAATGGACAGAACAACAGCCAGAAAAATAATGGCGGAAAGAAACACATAAGTCAGGTATATAATCCACAGAACAGTAACGGTGGCAATGATAAAAAGAAAAACGACAACCAGAACAACAGAAAGAAAAACAAATTTAATAAGGGAAACAAAAATCCACAGGGAAATAATAATGTAAAGAAAGATCCGAACAGACCTGGTGCATTTCAGCAGCCGGTAAAACAGGAGCCTGTTAAAGAGGAAGAGGATACAGGAGTAATTTCAATCCCTGAGATTATTACAATTAAGGAACTTGCAGACAAGATGAAGATGCAGCCGTCAGCACTTGTAAAGAAACTTTTCATGCAGGGCAAGATGGTTACCATAAATCAGGAAATTGATTTTGAAACAGCAGAGGAAATAGCTCTTGAATTCGATATTATAGCAGAGAAACAGGAAAGAGTGGATGTTATCGAAGAACTGCTTAAAGAGGAAGAAGAGGATGAGAAGGATATGGTTCAGCGTCCTCCTGTAGTATGTGTTATGGGTCACGTTGACCACGGTAAAACATCACTTCTTGATGCTATCAGAGAGACACATGTTATAGACAGAGAGGCAGGCGGAATCACACAGCATATAGGTGCTTATGTAGTTAATGTAAACGGACAGAAGATTACATTTCTTGATACACCGGGACATGAAGCGTTTACTGCCATGAGAATGCGTGGAGCACAGTCTACAGATATCGCAATTCTTGTTGTAGCGGCAGATGACGGTGTTATGCCACAGACAGTAGAGGCTATAAACCATGCCAAGGCAGCGGGAATAAGCATTATAGTTGCAATAAATAAAATAGATAAACCTAGTGCAAATATTGACAGGGTAAAGCAGGAACTTTCTGAATATGAACTTGTACCGGAAGACTGGGGCGGTGACACAATATTTGTACCTGTATCAGCACATACAAAAGAAGGTATAGATTCATTACTTGAGATGATTCTTCTCACAGCGGAAGTAAGCGAACTTAAGGCAAATCCGAAGAGAAAAGCAAGAGGTGTGGTAATAGAGGCACAGCTTGATAAGGGAAGAGGACCTGTTGCAACTGTACTTGTACAGAAGGGAACATTAAAAGTCGGAGAGCCTGTTGCCATAGGTTCATACTATGGTAAAGTAAGAGCCATGATAGATGACAAGGGACGCAAATTAAAGGAGGCAGGACCTTCTACACCTGTAGAGATACTAGGACTTAACGGTGTGCCGAATGCAGGCGAGATAATGGTTGCAATGGACGGAGAGAAAGAGGCAAGAAACTTTGCAAATACATTCATATCAGAGGGAAGAGAAAAACTCTTAGAGACAGCCAGAGCAAAGGCAAGAATGTCTCTTGATGATTTATTTGACCAGATTCAGGCAGGAGATGTCAAGGAACTCAACATCATCGTAAAAGCTGATGTACAGGGTTCAGTGGAAGCAGTACGCCAAAGTCTTGAAAAGCTTTCAAATGATGAAGTTGTTGTCAAAATCATCCATGGCGGTGTCGGTGCAATTAATGAATCAGACGTAATACTTGCATCTGCATCAAATGCCATTATTATCGGATTTAACGTAAGACCTGACAACACAGCTAAGGAAATTTCAGAGCGTGAAGGTGTGGATGTAAGACTTTACAGAGTAATATATCAGGCTATAGAGGATGTTGAAGCTGCCATGAAGGGTATGCTTGATCCTGTATTTGAGGAGAAGGTAATCGGTCATGCTGAGATAAGACAGATATTCAAGGCATCAGGAGTCGGCATGATTGGTGGTTCGTATGTATTAGACGGTGAGTTCAGAAGAGGATGCAGCGTGCGTATCACAAGAGAAGGTAACCAGATATTTGACGGACCGCTTGCTTCACTTAAGAGATTTAAAGATGATGTAAAAGAAGTCAGAGCAGGATACGAATGTGGTCTTGTATTTGAGAAATTCAATGAAATCAAGGAAGGCGATATCGTAGAAGCTTATGTGATGGAGGAAGTGCCGCGATGAGAAAAAACAGTATAAAAAATACCCGTATAAATACAGAGGTTCAGCACGAACTGAGTAAAATTATAAGGGAAGAAATAAAGGACCCGAGAATTAATGAGATAACAAGCGTTGTTGCGGCAGAGGTTGCACCGGATCTTAAAACATGTAAAGCATATATAAGCGTACTTGGTGATGAAGAATCACAGAAGAGTACACTTGAGGGCTTAAACAGTGCAGAGGGATATATAAGAAAACAGCTTGCAAAAAGAATTAACCTTAGAAATACACCTGAGATAAAGTTTATAATAGATCAGTCCATAGAATATGGTGTAAATATGTCAAAGCTTATTGATGAGGTTAATGAGGAGCAAGAGGAGAATTAAATGGCAAAACTTGATGATGTGTTAAAAGGAAAGTCATCTGTTGCAGTGTCGGGACATATACGTCCTGACGGTGACTGCATCGGTTCATGTCTTGGCGTGTATAATTATATAAAGAACAATTATCCGTCTGTTGATGTGGACGTATATTTGCAGAGCTTTTCGGATAAATTCAATTTTATAAGATATTCAGATGAAGTCAAGCATGAGAAAACAGACAAAATATATGATCTTTTTATTATGCTTGATTCCAGCTCACTTGACAGGCTGGGTGAGTTTACGGATATGTTTAATAACGCAAAGGAGACTATCTGTATAGATCATCATATCAGCAATGAGAAATATGCGATGGAAAACATTGTTTTTCCAAAGGCAAGTTCGACCTGCGAAGTATTGTATGGACTTATGGATGAGGACAGGATAGATAACCATATTGCAGAGGCGTTGTACATGGGAATAGTCCATGATTCAGGAGCTTTTAAGTATTCAAACACGTCGGCAGAGACGATGAACATAGCAGGAAAACTTATGGAAAAAGGTATTCCTTTTACGAGTATTATCGATAATACTTTTTACACAAAAACCTATGTTCAAAACCAGATACTTGGAAGAGCTTTACTTGAGAGTGTACTGTTTTTTGATGAAAAATGTATATTCTCTGTCGTAACACAGAGAGAAATGGACTTTTATAATATTTCCTATAAGGATTTAGACGGAATAGTGGAACAGCTCAGAATAACAAAAGGTGTAGAATGTGCAATATTTATGTATGAGACCGGTGAAATGGAATTCAAGGTAAGCATGAGATCAAATGAAATAGTTGATGTCAGTGCGATTGCTACATATTTTGGCGGCGGTGGTCATATAAGGGCAGCAGGATTCAATATGAAAGGCACTCTGTATGACGTTATAAATAATATATCTGAACAGTTGGCAAAGCAGTTGAGTTAAGAAAGGATAAGTCCGGTATGGATGGAATACTTAATATTTATAAGGAAAAGGGATATACTTCACATGATGTGGTTGCAAAGCTGAGGGGTATCTTAAAGACTAAAAAAATAGGGCATACCGGAACGCTTGATCCAGATGCACAGGGAGTTCTTCCGGTGTGTGTCGGAAGAGCTACAAAACTGTGTGATATGCTTACGGATAAAGATAAGGCATACGAGACGGTAATGTTACTTGGAAAAACAACAGATACTCAGGATATTACCGGAAGTGTACTCAGTGAAAGTGAACTGGGCGAAGATATTACAGCAGAAAAGGTCACTGAAGTGATAAATTCGTTTGTCGGAGAATATATGCAGGTTCCACCTATGTATTCAGCACTCAAGGTGAACGGAAAGAAACTGTACGAACTGGCAAGGAGCGGCATAGAGGTAGAGCGAAAGGCGAGAAAAGTGTATATCCATTCTATTGAGATTAAGGATATAAGCCTTCCACGGGTTACCATGACCGTGAACTGCTCGAAGGGAACATACATCAGGACTCTGTGCCATGATATCGGCGAAACTTTAGGAGCAGGCGGATGTATGGAAGAACTTTTGAGGATTAAATCCGGTCAGTTTGAGATAAATGACAGTATAAAAATCGATGATGTAAAGAAATACGTCGATGACGGAAGAATATCGGATATAATGAAACCGATAGACGGTGTTTTTGAAAAGTATCAGAAATGCATAGTGAAAAAAGAATATAATGTTCTTATTTACAATGGAAATAAATTCTCACCGCAGAATGTTCTGAACCGTACGGATGCAAAAGACGGTAAAGAGGTGAGAGTGTATGATGAAGATAATTTCTTCATCGGAATATACAGATATAATGGAAATGAAAAGAAGTACGTTCCCGTGAAAATGTTTCTGACTGGAGGCAGCAATGAAACTGGTAAGAGAAACTAAAGAATTCAAATTTGAAAATACGGCTATTACACTTGGGAAATTTGACGGTATGCACAGAGGTCATATGAGTCTCGTGAAAACTGTAACAGCATATAAAAATATGGGATTTGTCCCGGTTTTGTTCACTTTTGATACTTCTCCTTATGAGATGGTAAAGAAAGGTGCGACAGGATATCTTCTTACCCGTGAAGAAAAGTATGAATTGTGCAGGCAGGCAGGAATAGAAGTTATTGTGGAATATCCTTTTGACAGCGAGACGATGCATATGGATGCGGAGGATTTTGTCCGTGAAGTTCTTATAAGAAAACTTGATGCAAAGAAAATCGTTGTAGGTGAGGATTTTTGTTTTGGAAAGAACCGGATGGGAAATGTTGATACACTCAGAAAAATGTTTCCGGATGACAGTCTCGATATAAAAAATAAGATAACTTATGAAGGAAATGAAATCAGTTCAACATATATTAAAAAATGCATAAACGACGGAGATGTAAGCAGGGCGGCAGCCATGCTTGGCAGAAAATATTCTCTCAGTGGGACTATTATAGAAGGAAAGAAGATAGGAAGAACGATAGATTTTCCTACCATAAATCTTAAAACTGATGAAAAGAAGATACTGCCGGCTTCCGGAGTGTATGCAACGGAAACACTTATCGACGGAAGAAGATATGCAGGGGTCACCAATATAGGTTCAAATCCTACGGTGACAGATGAGAAGAGCATAAAGACTGAAACACACCTTTTAGGATGCGATGAAAATCTTTATGGAAAGACAGCAACAGTAAAATTTGTTATGCGTATACGTGGCGAGAAAAAGTTTGATAATATTTTGCAGCTTAAGGAGCAGATATCAAAGGATGTAAAAACTGCGTCACAGAATCTAAAAAAAATGTGTCCTTGACACATTTTTTTACTGTGTTATAATAAGTTCGTAATAAATGTAACATATTTGTAACAATCGAAATAAAATATTAATTTTTGATATGAGAACAGAACATTTTGAAAGGATACGTTTTATTATGAAGAAGTATACAGCTCCTGTTGCTGCCTTTGGTGTAGCAGCTGCGATTTTGGTTGCACCGGTCAGTGCATATGCGGATAATGTGAATAACAATACAGCTTTTGCAGGTGTGAGATTTGCCATAGAGGATATTAATAAAGCATCAGTGTCAGGTAAGTCAGATAATACTACTACGGAGACTTCCGTAGGAATGGCAGGAATAGCTACAGCGTTTGGCAAATATTACGTTTCGGGAGATGTCGTGAAAGATACTGCTACAGTATCAGGAATAGAGAAGATATTAAAGCTTGCTCCTGAGGAAACAGAAGAGACAGAGGCGACAACTCAGGAAACTCAGGAACCTCAGACATCTGTAGTTGAGGGATATACTAATCTTGGCGTGGCTAATGTTACTAACTATCTTAATGTGCGTGAGACACCTTCCATAGATGCATCACTTCTCGGAAAGCTTCCTATGAATGCGGGATGTGAAATCCTTGAGACACTTGACGGATGGTATAAGATATCATCAGGCGATGTTACGGGATATGTCAGTGCCGAATTTCTTCTTACGGGAGATGCGGCAAATGAGAGGGCGAAAGAAGCACTTGCTACAGTGGCAACTGTAAATGCAGATAAGCTTATGGTGCGTGAGCAGCCTAGTACAGAATCTGCAATTCTTAACAGGGTTGCTCAAAATGAGGACCTTGAGGTGGCAGCAGTACTTGACGGATGGGTACAGGTAAATATAACAGGTACTACAGGATATGTCAGTGCTGATTATGTTACAGTACACAATACATTACCAAAGGGTGTTACACTTGAAGAACTGAATGCACAGGCAGAAGAGGCATCAGAATCTACAGGTATCAGCGTTGTTGAATATGCAAAGCAGTTTCTCGGTAACCCATATGTATGGGGAGGAACGAGCCTTACAAACGGATGTGACTGTTCAGGATTTACAATGAAAATATATGAGCATTTCGGATATTCATTAAGCAGAACATCAGCAGCACAGTCAGGAAATGGAACAAGAGTAAGCTTATCAGAGATTCAGCCGGGAGATTTACTGTTTTACAGTTACGGCGGTTCAATCGGACATGTGGCAATGTATATAGGCGGCGGTCAGATTATACATGCAAGTACGGAACGTACAGGTATATGTATCGGAAATGCTTACTTTATGACACCTACATGTGCAGTCAGAATAGCAGGATAGAAAAAGGTGTCAGAGGTATGTTTGTATTGACATACTGAGAAACTATGTGATATAATTAGCAAGGTTTTGACCACAACCGATACTCGGATACGGGATACTCCAACCTGTTTCTGAAGTATACGGCATATATTTAATTTATCAGGAGGAATTTAAAATGATTTCAAAGGAAAAGAAAACAGAGATTATCAAAGCTTATGGAAGAACACCTGAAGATACAGGATCTCCAGAGGTACAGATTGCGATTCTTACAGAGAGAATCAGAGAGCTTACAGAGCATTTAAAGGTTCATCAGAAGGATCATCATTCAAGAAGAGGTATGCTTAAGCTTGTAGGACAGAGAAGAGGTTTGCTTGCTTACCTTAAGAAGACAGATCTTGAAGGATACCGTAAGTTAATCGAAAGATTAGGATTAAGAAAATAATAACTTTGTTTTGGGGCGGATTTTCGCCCCTTTTTAGTATGATACGGGGAGTTGCCGAGAACACTGAAAAGGATATATTGAATTATGTGTTTTTTTCAGTGGTTTCGGAGGTGATTCAGATTTGCGTTTGTGCTGCACCGTGAATTTGTGTTCCGTATATACTTTGTTGATTGAAAAAGAATGGCAGCACAGAAATGAGGAGAAAAAATGTACAAGACTTATTCTATGGAACTTGCAGGCAGGACACTGAGAGTAGATGTCGGAAGAGTAGGTGCACAGGCAAATGGAACAGCATTTATGCATTATGGCGATACAGTAGTACTTTCTACTGCTACAGCATCAGATAAACCGAGGGACGGTGTTGACTTCTTCCCGTTAAGTGTTGAATATGAAGAAAAATTATATTCGGTAGGAAAGATACCGGGTGGATTTAATAAAAGAGAAGGTAAGGCATCTGAGAATGCAGTACTTACTTCGCGAGTTATAGACAGACCTATGCGTCCGCTTTTTCCGAAGGATTTCAGAAATGATGTTACTCTGAACAATATGGTAATGTCTGTTGATCCTGAGTGCCGTCCTGAGCTTGTTGCAATGCTCGGTTCTGCAATAGCAACATGTATATCTGACATTCCTTTTGACGGACCATGTGCAATGACACAGATGGGAATGATAGATGGAGAATTTATTATCAATCCTTCACAGAAACAGTGGGATGACGGAGACTTAAAGCTTACTGTTGCATCTACAAAGCAGAAGGTTATCATGATTGAGGCAGGAGCAAACGAGATTCCTAATGACAAAATGCTTGAGGCAATATACAAGTGTCATGACATCAACCAGACTATAATTGAATTTATAGAGAAGATAGTATCAGAAGTAGGAAAAGAGAAATTTGAATACGAAAGCTGTGCAATTCCTGAGGAAATGTTTGCAGCAATGAAAGAGATAGTTTCACCTGAGGAAATGGAAGAAGCTGTATTTACTGACGTAAAACAGGTCAGAGAAGAAAATATAAAGAACATTACCGAAAAATTTGAGGAAGCTTTTGCAGAGAATGAAGAGTGGCTTCCGCTTATAGGTGAGGCAGTATACCAGTATCAGAAAAAGACTGTAAGAAAGATGATATTAAAAGACCACAAGCGTCCTGACGGAAGAGATATCAAACAGATAAGACCGCTTGCAGCAGAGGTTGATATCATCCCTAGAGTACACGGTTCTGCAATGTTCACAAGAGGACAGACACAGATATGTACTGTAACAACTCTTGCACCATTATCTGAGATTCAGAAGATAGACGGACTTGATGAGAATGTTGTAAGTAAGAGATATATGCATCATTATAACTTCCCTTCGTATTCAGTTGGTGAGACAAAAGTTTCAAGAGGACCGGGAAGACGTGAGATCGGACATGGAGCTTTGGCAGAGAGAGCACTTGTTCCTGTTATTCCTAGTGAGGAAGAGTTCCCATATGCTATCCGTACAGTTTCAGAAACATTCGAGTCAAACGGTTCAACATCGCAGGCTTCTATATGTGCTTCTACAATGTCACTTATGGCAGCAGGTGTACCTATTAAGAAACCGGTAGCCGGAATATCATGTGGTCTTGTTACGGGGGAGACAGATGATGATTATATTGTTCTTACAGATATTCAGGGCCTTGAGGATTTCTTCGGAGATATGGACTTTAAGGTAGCAGGTACACATGACGGAATAACTGCAATCCAGATGGATATCAAGATTCATGGTCTTACAAGACCTATAGTTGAAGAGGCTATACAGAGAACTTTCGAGGCAAGAGAGTATATTCTTGATGAGATTATGAAACCATGTATCGCAGAGCCTAGAAAAGAAGTAGGTGAGTTTGCACCTAAGATTGTCCAGATAAAGATTGATCCTTCTAAGATAGGTGATGTTGTCGGACAGAAGGGTAAAGTTATAAATGCTATTATCGAGCAGACAGGCGTTAAGATTGACATAACTGATGAAGGTGCTGTATCTGTATGCGGACAGGATAAAGATAAGATTGCAGAAGCAATTAAGATGATACAGATTATAGTTACTGACTTTGAAGAGGGTCAGGTTTTTGAAGGAAAAGTAGTAAGTATAAAAGAATTCGGTGCATTTATCGAATTTGCTCCGGGAAAAGAAGGAATGGTTCACATTTCAAAGATTTCAAAAGAGAGAATCAACAGAGTTGAGGATGTGCTTACACTTGGTGATACAGTTAAGGTTGTTTGCCTTGGTAAAGATAAGATGGGCAGAATAAGCTTTAGCATGAAAGATGTAAAATAATATCTGAGTTAAATATGAAGATTAGGAGCTCTGGCGTCATATAGCAGGCGCCGGGGCTTTTAAATATTAAAGATTAAAGAGAGGAAAATGAAAGATGACAGGAAAAAGAAAACCAGAAACAATATGCGTTCAGGCAGGATGGGAGCCAAAAAAAGGTGAGCCGAGGGTATTGCCTATATATCAGAGTACCACATTTAAATATGAGACAAGTGACCAGATGGGAAGACTGTTTGATTTAGAGGATGCAGGATATTTTTACACAAGACTTCAGAATCCTACAAATGATGCGGTGGCAGCTAAAATTGCCGAACTTGAGGGCGGAGTAGGAGCCATGCTTACATCATCAGGGCAGGCAGCAAATTTTTATGCTGTATTTAACATATGTGAGGCAGGAGACCACATTGTAAGTTTTGCACCTATATATGGTGGAACATTCAATTTGTTTGCGGTTACGATGAAAAAGCTTGGTATAGATGTAACATTTATAGATCCGGATGCATCTGACGAAGAGATAAATGCAGCATTTAAACCAAATACCAAAGCCTTATTTGCTGAAACAATATCAAATCCGTCGCTTGTAGTGCTTGATATAGAGAAATTTGCATGTATAGCCCACAGCCACGGAGTACCTCTTATAGTAGATAATACATTTGCAACACCTATTAACTGCAGACCTTTTGAGTGGGGAGCAGATATAGTTACACATTCTACGACCAAATATATGGACGGACATGCAATGGCTGTCGGCGGATGTGTTGTTGATAGTGGAAATTTTGACTGGGAAAAATATGGTGATAAATTCCACGGACTCACACAGCCTGATGAGTCATATCATGGAATAGTATATACACAGAAGTTTGGAAAACTTGCATATATCACAAAGGCTACAGTACAGCTTATGAGAGACTTAGGTTCAATACAGTCACCACAGAATGCGTTCCTTCTTAATGTGGGACTTGAAACACTTCATTTAAGAGTGGCGAGACACTGTGAAAATGCACAGAAGGTAGCAGAGTATCTTAATAATAATGATGAGGTTTCATGGGTTAATTATTGTGGCCTTGAAGATAATAAGTATCATAAGCTTGCCGAGAAATATATGCCAAATGGAAGCTGTGGCGTTATATCATTCGGATTAAAGGGTGGAAGAGACAGAGCAATAAGATTTATGGACAATCTTAGGCTTGCAGCTATAGTTACACATGTGGCAGATGCCAGAACATCGGTGCTTCATCCGGCAAGTCATACGCACAGACAGCTTACGGAAGAACAGCTTATAGAGGCGGGAGTTCAGCCTGACCTTATCAGATTTTCAGTCGGTATAGAAAATGTTGATGATATCATAGCAGACATAGAGCAGGCATTAAAAGCTTAATAAATATTAGAATGGAGATAGAATAATGAAGTTCAGACCGTGTATAGATATACATAATGGCAAAGTTAAACAGATAGTTGGTTCAAGTCTCAAGGATGAGAATGATAAAGCTGTGGAGAATTACGTGTCGGAGAAGGACAGTTCGTATTATGCACAAATGTATAAAAGGGATGGACTTACGGGAGGACATATAATAAGACTTAATTCAGCCGGCTCCGAGTACTTTGAAGCTACCAAAAGGGCAGCGGTAATGGCTCTTGGAACCTATTATAAAGGCATGCAGATAGGCGGGGGAATAAATGCTGACAATGCAAAATTCTTTTTAGAAAACGGTGCATCTCATGTTATAGTGACTTCATATGTTTTTAAAAACGGAAAAATAGACTATGAAAATCTCAGTAATATCAGCAATACTGTAGGGAAGGACAATCTTGTACTGGATTTAAGCTGCAGGAAGAAGGATAACAGATATTATATTGTTACTGACAGATGGCAGAAATTTACAGAAGTATATATAACAGATAAAGTACTTGATGAACTTGCAGGATATTGTGATGAATTTCTGATTCATGCTGTGGACGTAGAGGGAAAAGCGTCCGGGATAGAAAAAGGACTGACAGAGACTCTTGGGGGATGGAATGGCATACCTGTCACATATGCCGGTGGAATATCAAGCTTTGAGGATATAAGTGAGCTTGAAAAGTATGGAAATGGAAAACTTGATTTTACCATTGGAAGTGCGTTGGACATATTTGGCGGTGAAATGGCATATAATGATATTGTATCGATATATGGAAACAGAATTTAGTCCGGACAATGACGCTTTTGAGAAGAATGTGCAAAATTAACAAATGATAGTGTTAAAAGTGCAAAAAATTATCTATAAATTTTGCGCCTTTTTCAATTCTTTGGGAAAAAGGTACAAAAAAATGAGAAATTTTTTAAAATATCTTGCAAAAATTGTTTAAACATGCTATTATTAGTACATGGTTATTGGAAACGTTACCGAAGGTAATGCGGATGACCCAAAATAAAATTCATTAAAGAAGGAGAGGTACAATTAATGAAGAAAAAATTATTAAGTTTAACACTTTGCGTTGCTATGGCAGCAACAGTATTCGCAGGCTGCGGTTCTGATAGCAAGGACGCTAAGAAAGACAGCGGAAGCGATAAGAAACAGGAAAGCAACAAAGGAGGCAGCTCAGAAGGATCTGTTTACTTCCTTAATTTCAAACCTGAATCAGAAGAAGCTTTCAATGAGATAGCTGAGAAGTTCACAGAAGAAGAAGGAATTACTTGTAAGGTAGTTACAGCAGCTAACAACCAGTATGAGTCAACATTAAAGGCAGAGATGGCTAAGTCTGATGCTCCTACAGCTTTCATTATCAATGGACCTGTTGGATATAACTCATGGAAAGATTATTGTGCTGATATGTCTGACACAGAGCTTTACAGCAAACTTGTAGACAAGAACGGTACAGTAAGCACAGATGAAGGTGTATTCGGTATTCCGATGGCAACAGAGTATTATGGCCTTATTTGCAACAAGACAATCTTTGCTGATTACTTCGCATTAGACGGAATTGCTGATACAGGATGCAAATCTATCGAAGATATCAACAACTTTGAGAAACTTTCAGCAGTTGTAAAAGATATGGACAAACACAAAGATGACCTTGGAATTTCAGGTGTATTCTCAGAACCGGCACTTAACTCTGATAACAACTGGAGAATCCAGACACATCTTACAAATGTACCTATCTACTATGAGTACAAAGCTGATGGTGTATCTGACAAAGATGAACTTGATTTCACATATGCAGATAACTACAAGAATATCTTAGACTTATATCTTGACTATGCTACAGTTTCACGTGAAGCAGCTTCAAGCGGAAGCGTTGACGAGGCAATGGCTGAGTTCGCACTTGGCGAGTGTGCTATCGTTCAGAACGGTAACTGGGGATGGGGACAGATATCTGGTACAGACGGATGTACTGTAAAAGCAGATGATGTTTACTTCATGCCAATTTACACAGGTATAGAAGGTGAAGAGTCACAGGGTCTTTGTGCAGGAACAGAGAACTTCCTTGCATACAATGCAAAGGCATCTGACGCTGACAGAGAAGCTACAGATAAGTTCTTCACATGGTTATATACAAGTGATACAGGAAAAGCTTATGTTAAAGATGATTTAGGATTCATCTCTCCATTTGAGGGAGCAGATACTCCTGATGATCCACTTGTAAAACAGGGTATTGCAGATTCTGCTAACAGTGAAACAACATCAGTTACATGGAATTTCACTACATTCCCTGGACAGGCTTGGAAGAATGCTTTAGGTGAGGATCTCTTAAAGTATGCTGAAGGTTCATTAGACTGGGATACAGTTATTAAGAACGCTAAAGATCAGTGGGCTTCTGAAAAAGCTTCAGCTTCAGCAGAATAAATATCTGATGTTATTTTAACTCGATATACCGTATTCCCTGCACTATGTAGGGAATACTAAAAACAAGTGAGTGCGGTTTTTAACTTTGCTCACTTGTTTTTTCAGAAAGAACTTGACATGCTATTTATTAAAATGAGGTGAACTATGAATACAAAGTCTTACAGGAAATATTTTCCTATATTTGTTTTGCCGACATTGTTAGCATTTACATTGGCTTTTATAGCACCATTTATAATGGGATTATATCTGTCATTCTGCAAATTTAAAACGGTTAAGGATGCTACATGGGTTGGATTTACAAATTATATTAAAATTTTCACAGCAAAAGATGCAACATTTGTTGACACTTTATTTAGAACAACTAAGTTTACAATATTAGGTGTAATTATAATAAATGTTGGTGCATTTTTACTTGCATATTTTTTAACAAAAAAATTACCAGGAACAAATGTATTCCGTACTATATTCTTTATGCCTAACCTTATAGGCGGTATTGTATTAGGATATATCTGGAAAGAAATTCTCGATACTTTCTGCCAGAAGTTTTTAGGACATGTTTTTGGATACAGTGGAGCTAATTACGGATTCTGGGGGCTACTCATTGTAATGAGTTGGCAGCTTATGGGATACATGATGATTATTTACATTGCCGGAATACAGAATATACCGGAGGATGTACTTGAAGCAGCAAGAATTGACGGTGCAAAACCTATTCAGATTTTAGGAAAGATAACTTTACCGTTGGTTATGCCTTCAATAACAATATGTATGTTCCTTTCAATATCTAACTTATTTAAATTATATGATCAGAACTACGCTTTAAACGGATTTTCAACTAAAACCAATCTTGTAGCAATGGATATATATGATACATTTTACAATCATTCAGTAGATGAGTTTGCAGAAGGAACAGGTCAGGCAAAAGCAGTAATATTCTTCCTGCTTGTAGCCGTAATAACATTTTTACAGCTTAGATTAACAAGAAGCAAGGAGGTTGAACAGTAATGAGCGATATTAATCAGAATGAAATAGATGAATTAGCCAAAAGCGTTAATGCCACAACTGCAAAACCTCAGGAGGAAATAAATCCTAAGAGTGCAAAGCTTATGGCAACAATATCGACAGTAGTGACATTTTGTATTATGGTTGTATTATCAATAGCATGGCTTACACCTATATTCCTTATTGTTATGAACTCATTTAAAAAGAAACTTGCCATCAGAGAAGGTAAGGGAATGGCATTCGAGTTACTTACAAAGGATTCTTTCACAGGATGGAGCAACTATGCAGAAGGTGCTGAAAAAGTAGGAATGCGTTCAGCAATTATCAACTCAGTACTTATTACAGTGTTCGCAGTAATATGCCTTGTATTGCTTACATCTATGGCAGCTTGGTTTATAACAAGGGTAAAGACAAAATATACAACCTTTATATATTTCTTGTTCGTATTTTCAATGGTTGTACCATTCCAGATGGTTATGTACACAATGTCAAGTATTGCGAATATGTTACATCTTAACAGTGTTCCGGGTCTGATAGTCCTATATGTAGGTTTTGGAGCGGGAATGTGTGTATTCATGTTTAGTGGATTTGTCAAGGCGATACCTTTCGATGTAGAAGAAGCAGCCATGATTGACGGATGTACACCGTTACAGACATTTTTCAGAATAGTTTTACCTATGCTTAAACCTACATGTATAACAGTAGCTATTCTTGAGACAATGTGGATTTGGAACGATTATCTGTTACCAAAACTTATACTTCCTACAGAAGTTAAGACTATTCCTATAGCAATTGATGCATGTACAGGTTCACATGGTGTTAAGAACCTCGGATGGCTCATGGCTATGTTGGTTATAGCGATTGTTCCTATCATTGTATTTTATTTATTATGCCAGAAGCATATTATAAAGGGCGTTGCTGCTGGAGCAGTTAAAGGTTAAGAAGAGGATGTGATTCGATGAGAAGAAGTGGTATATTATTACCTATATCAAGTCTGCCGTCTAAGTATGGTATTGGCTGTTTCTCAAAGGAAGCATATGAATTTGTTGATGGGCTCAGTGAAGCCCATCAACATTTTTGGCAGATATTACCTTTGGGACAGACAAGTTTTGGAGATTCTCCATATCAGTCGTTTTCGACATTTGCAGGTAATCCTTATTTTATAGATTTGGAAAAACTTATAGAAGAAGGGCTGCTTACAAAAGAAGAATGCGAAGAATGCGATTTTGGTGATGATGACAGAACAGTTGATTATGGAAAAATATATGAAGAGCGATACGATTTATTATGGTGTGCGTTCGAGAGAAGTAATATAGAAGAAAATGATGAATTCAAGAAATTTGTAAAAGATAACGAAGACTGGCTTCCTGATTATGCATTATATATGGCCATAAAAGATTCGTTTGAAGGCGTTGCATGGACAGAGTGGGAAGAAGACATCAGATTACGAAAGAAAGAAGCTCTTGATGAATATAGAGAAGAGTTAGAAGACGATATACTATTTTATGAGTTCTTACAGTTCAAATTTGTAGAACAGTGGATGAAATTGAAGAAATATGCCAACGATAAAGGAATAGAAATTATTGGAGATATTCCTATATATGTTGCATTTGACAGTGCTGACTGCTGGTCTGACACAAAACTTTTTCAGTTTAACAGCGACAATGTTCCGATTGCTGTTGCAGGATGCCCTCCGGATGCTTTTGCAGCAGACGGCCAGCTTTGGGGAAATCCTTTATATGACTGGGATTATCATAAGAAAACAGGATACGAGTGGTGGATAAGACGTGTACAATACAGCTTCAGACTCTATGATGTAGTCAGAATTGACCATTTCAGAGGTTTTGATGAGTATTATTCAATACCGTATGGAGATAAAACAGCGAAAAATGGAAAATGGGAAAAGGGTCCGGGAATAGATTTGTTTAAATCTATCGAAGATAAACTTGGCAAACTTAATATAATTGCAGAGGATCTAGGATACCTTACCGATACCGTTGAAAAACTTGTTAAGGATACCGGATATCCGGGCATGAAACTTATACAGTTTGCATTTGATTCAAGAGAGCAGAGCAATTATCTTCCACACACATACGAGAAGAATACCATTGTTTACACAGGGACACATGATAATGATACGCTTGTCGGATGGTATGACAGCATAAGCGAAGAGGACAGAGAGTATGCTCTTGAGTATATGAATAACAGAAGTACACTAAAGGATAAAATTTATCTCGATTTTGTAAGAATGGCTATGGCAAGCGTTTCTGATACGGCAATTATACCTTTGCAGGATTATCTCGGACTTGGAAGTGAGGCAAGGATAAATATTCCTTCGACATTAGGAGGCAACTGGACATGGAGAATGTTGCCGGGAGAACTTGATGAGAAAACGATTGGTCTTATTTCCAAAATGACAAAAGTATATGAAAGAGATAATGTATGAAAAATGTGACAATTAAAGATATCGCAAAAATGTGCGGTGTTGGAGTAAGTACTGTTTCCCGGGCTATAAATGATAACCCGGGAATAAGTGCCGAAACGAAAGAACATATACTTGATGTTATCAGGGAAAATAATTATGTTCCGAATAACAGCGCAAGGAATCTTAAGCGTTCAGAGACAGAAACTATTGCCGTGCTGGTAAAGGGAATTGGTAATTCTTTTTTCAGCCCTATGATTACAGAATTTGAAAAGATAATACAGGAAAAAAAATATACATTTGTGTTACAGAGAGTCGATGAAAATCAGGATGAAATAGATGTAGCCATGGAAATTGAAAAGGAAAAAAGACTAAAGGGAATCGTATTTCTAGGAGGGTATTTTTCTCATTCGAAGGAAAAACTTGGCAAGATTACGGTTCCTTTTGTGTTAAGTACAATTGGAATGACCGACTCGATGGTGCATAGAGAATTTGCGTCTGTAGCAGTTGATGATGAAAAAGAAAGTTTTAAAATAGTAGACTATTTATGTAGTCTGGGACATAAGAAAATAGCAATTCTTGCAGCGTCACCGGACGATGAGAGTATTGGTAAGTTGAGAATGAGCGGGTACAAAAAAGCACTTATAAAGAATGGTATAGAATATGATGAAAATCTGGTTTTTGAATTAATTAGTGGAAATGAAAGATATTCTATTAAAAGCGGTTACATTACTGCAAAAAAAATGTTAAAATCAAATGTAGAATGTACGGCAATATTTGCAATCACTGATGCGATTGCGATAGGTGCGTGCAGGGCTATATGGGACGAAAATAAAAAGGTTCCGGAAGATTACTCAATAGCAGGGTTTGACGGGCTTGAGATGACTAAGTATTATATACCGTCTTTTACCACGATAAGGCAGCCGGTAGAGAAAATGGCAAGGGAAACACTAAGGATGCTTTTCCAGATGATTGACAGCAAAAAAAGATTAAAAGAAAATGTAATATTTCCCGGAGAATTGATTATAGGTGAGTCTACGCGTGGCATATAATAAAGTACATTATTTAGGAGGCTTTAAATATGGAGTATGTAAACGAGTATAAAGAAAAATTTGCTAAGTTGATAGAGATTCAAAAAAAATACGATATTTCTACGGAAGAGACGCAGGAGATTTTAGACAGTATTGATACATATCGCGTAAATACTCCGGTAGTTGGAAATTTCAGTACCGGAAAGAGTTCGATGATTAATGCTATAATAGGTAAACCATTATTAAGTGTTGACATTACTCCTGAAACAGCAGTGCCTACAGAGGTATATTATGGTGAAAACCATGTGTACCAGTATGATAAAAAAGGAATAATAGAGAGAAGAATAGATGAACTTCCATTGAGGGGGCTCACGGTTCAGACAACAAAGCTTGTTAAGATTGAGTACGATAATGAGTTTTTAAAGAAAATTCATTCGGTCAATATAGTGGATTTGCCGGGATTTGACACAAGTATAGAATTGCATAACAGGGCAATTGATCAGTATCTTCCAAACAGTCTGGCATATCTGCTTGTAGTGTCATCGGATGATCCTGTACTTAAGGAAAGTATAGTTGAATTCTTAAAAGAACTTAAATTTTACAATATGCCGGTGTATGTGGTTATAACAAAGAGCAGAAGACTAGACGATGATGAACTTGATGAGTGTAAGAAACTGTTGCAGAAAACTGTCGGACAGATAGTAGGTCAGGATAATGTTACGGTTGCTTCAGTGGATTCATATGGCAGAGTGAATGTAGATGAGCTTAAAGACATATTAATAGAGATACAGGGAAAAACAGGCGAAATATTTATAAACAAATATTCAGAGCAGCTTAGAAATGCTTCAAGATATGCAGAAGTATATCTTATGGAGAGAATTGATAAAGCCAGCCTTTCTTCATCAAGACTTGAGCAGGAAAAAGAAAAAATACAGAAGAAGATACAGGAAATATCTGTTGAAATTGAGAGAGAAAAAAATAATTTTGGGAGACAGGCGAGAGTGTGTATAAACTCGATACGAGACCATGTAAAAACTGATCTTGAGGCAAGTCTGCCAACTATAAGTGCCATGATGGAAAATGGAAATGATATAACAGATAAGATAAATTCTGTTGTAAGACGTTCGGTAAGAATAGGAATAAATACTGAATTTGAGCCAAAGCTTAAAAAATATGTTAAGCATATTTCAGAAATGATAACGATTCAGTTTCCGGATGATGATGAAATATTTAAGGGCGTCAAGGAAGCTATAGCGCAGAGTGTTCCTGAGGAAGTTGCAAAATCAGCACTGCCGGTGGTTCTTGCGGGAGTAGGTTTTGCACTAGCAAATCCTATAGTTGCGGCTATAGGAGGTATAGTTGGAATAGCTGCGGACACATTACATAATATCAAGAATAACAGAAAGAAGCAGTTAGAAATCGATAAGGCAGCAAATGAAATAGTTGCAGAGGTTACGAAGCAGACAACGGATAGTATTGAAAGAGAGATTATCAAATACATATCCAAGATAAACCAGAAGATAGAAAATGATGTTCTTAAGCAGAAGGCAGCACTTGAGAAGTCACTGGAAGATATAAATATCGACATAAGCATTGAGGAGAATAACAGGATTGCACAGACAGGTAATCTCGAAAAGGATCTGGAAGTAATAAGAGAGTTTCGTAAAGATCGTTTATCATAGGAGGATGTTGCAATGGATATTTTTAACAGAACCAGAGATAATGAGATAGAATTTGGAAAATTCCTTGATAAGGTTGACAATATATACAGAAATCTCCAGGAATTTGAAAATGAGATAGATTTATTTGATATAGCGTCAATAAAGAAAAGTTTCAGGGCTAAGACGGATGATTTCTTCAGGGAAGACAGAAAGCTGAACATAGGTATTATAGGAAGAGTAAAGGTTGGAAAATCTTCGTTTCTTAATACGCTTATGTTTGACGGCAAAAAAGTTCTTCCGGCTGCAGTCACACCAAAAACAGCGGTGCTTACAAAGATAGAATATGATGCTGAAAACAGGCTTGATATCGAATATTTTACATACGAGGAGTGGAAACTTCTTCAGGCGGCGGCAGCGGGCAATGAGCATAAAAATGAGTATAAAGTTGCCCATGAGATAACTACTATGGTTGAAGAGAGAAATCTTAAACCGGAAGAATTTATAAAGAAGCAGAAAGAGTCTATATATTATGACAGTTATGAAGAACTGATGGAAAATATAAATGACTATGTAGGCGAAAACGGCAAATATACACCGATGGTTAAAAGCGTATGTATATCTGTGGACAGGGAAGAACTTGAAGATATTTCAATAGTAGACACGCCGGGACTGTACGATCCGATTTTATCCCGTGTGGACAGAACAAAACAGTTTATGGAGCTTTGTGACGTGGTATTCTTCTTAAGTAAGTCCACCGCATTTCTTGATAAGAATGATATAGACCTTGTGGCATCACAGCTTCCTAAAAAAGGTGTAAAAAAAGTAGTGCTTGTATGTAGCAGATTCGATGATGGTCTTAGAGATACATTGTGGTCAAAAGATTCATTAAAAGAAGCTGTTGAGTACACAAAACGTCAGTTGTGTGCATATGCAGAGCAGGAATTTACAACATATAGGAATAATAACTATTATGTTAGCAATGATCTTATCCAGCAGTTCAAGTCACCTGTATTTGTCTCAGCAATTGCAGAGAATATGGCAAATAAGGGATTAAAAAATCTTACTTCGAAAGAGCAGAAGGTGTATGATGACTTAACTTCAAAAGGCCCTGTAACGGTTGATGAGATGAAGGCTATAGGTAATATGGATGAGGTAAGAACCATATTCAGAGCTGTGATAGAGCAGAAAGATCAGATGCTTAAAGAAAAAGCATCATCATTTATCCCGGTGGCAAGAGAAGAACTCAGTGATAAACTTATAAGAATACAGACACTTGCCAAAAACAGGATAAATCAGTTAAGTACATATGACAGGGAGAAACTTTTAGAAGAAAAGAAGATTATTACATCCCAGATTAACCGTATGAATGTAAATCTTGAGGTAGTATTTAATGAACTTAAGGAGAAGATAGAACAGCATAAACTGCAGGCTATAAGCGAAATCAGGGCTTACAACAGAGAGTATCTTCAGGTTGCGGAAAAAGAGGGAATAACAACTCATTTTGAGATAAGGAAAGAATCTACTGCAAAGTGGTTCAAGCCGTGGACATGGGGAACCAACTCAAGAGTAATATACAGCTATGATGAGAAATATCAGTATATTGATGCATATGATGCCATAGAGAATATACGAAACTTCGTTGAGGATGGTAAGGAATGTATAGAGCTTGCATTTAACAAATCACTCGATATAGCGGTTTTGAAAAACAAGCTGTTAAGCATTATTATAGAAAATCTTGATGCCCTTGGAGAAAATTTTGATGCTTCATATTATAAGCTTCTCGTTGAAAGAACGCTGAATAATATTAAGATTCCGGCAATAGAATTTCCTACGGCACCATTTGAGGAGATTATCACATCCGAATTTACCGGTGAGATTAAGAGTAACTCAATGAAGTCAAACTTCAAGAAGGTGTTATCAGATACCATATATGATGTAAGAGAGGGAATCTGTAACAAGCTTGAGCGTGAAGTCATGAGATTTGAGGAAGGAATAGACGAATTAAAGAAGAACTTTGCAGAGAACCTTCTTACAGATATCAACAAGGAACTTGGAGCCGTTATAGAACAGTTTGGCAATAAAGAGAGGGAAATAGAAAGGTACACGAAATTAATTGATATAATTGATAAAGTGGACGTTAATGTATAAAAAATGATAGAAGCACACATACTTAGTAGAAATTATAATCGAAAGGTGTGTGTGCTTTTATGCCAGATGAGAGAAATCAGGATGAGAAAATAGAAAAAACAGGGCAGATAAATCTTGAAGGAAATAAAAATGGGTATAAAATACATTTATTATCTGTTATAGGAGAGATTGAAGGGCATGATGTGCTGCCTTCTACCAGCAAGACCACCAAATATGAACATGTTCTTCCGAAACTGGCGGCTATAGAAGAAAGTGAAGAGTACGACGGAGTACTCATTATTATAAATACAGTGGGAGGAGATGTGGAGTCGGGACTCGCCATAGCGGAGATGATTGCATCTCTCAGTAAACCTACAGTGTCACTGGTGCTCGGAGGAAGCCATTCCATAGGTATACCTTTAAGTGTATCATCAGATTATTCGTTTATCGTACCTACGGGAACAATGGTGGTTCATCCTGTAAGAATGAACGGAATGTTTATAAGTGCTCCCCAGACATATGATTATTTCAAGCTTATCCAGGACAGAATAGTAAGCTTTATATCATCACATTCAGATATAACCAGTGAAAGGATAGAAGAAATGATGATGAATACGGGGATGCTCACAAAGGACCTGGGTACTGTTCTTGTGGGTGAAGAGGCGGTTGCTGAGGGAATAATAAATGAAGTCGGGGGTATCAGTGATGCACTTAACAAACTTTATGAATTGATAGGGCATAGTACATGTGTACTTGAATAATAATTAAATAGATAGTAAAATAGGTGAATGGCACTTTGCAAACTTTGTACATTAACGGAAAGTTTGCGGAGTGACCATAAATATGTTATATTATAAGATATGTGTTTTTAATAAGAAAAAATATTAGTCGTGATGGCGGCGGAATGAGAGGAAAAAGATGGATTTATTGCAGGCTATTATTTTGGGAGTCATACAGGGAGTAGCAGAGTTTTTGCCGATAAGCAGCTCGGGACATCTGGCTATAGCTAAAAAGTTTTTTGGTCTGGCTGATGTGGGACTTACATTTGATCTTATGCTTCACTTTGGAACATTGGTGGCAGTTTTCGTGGTTTACAGGAAAGATATATGGGAACTTATCAAAGAAGGCGTAATGATTATCAGGGATATATGTATAAATATTGGAAGATATTTTAAGAAGAAGTCCGGAAATGAGAAAAAGGGTTACATAAAAGTTGTAAGTACTCCATACAGAAGATTTGTAATGTTAATTATCGTGTCAACCATACCGACAGGTGTAATCGGTCTGTTATTTAAGAAGATATTTAATATGGATAATCCGAGTCTTTTAGTAGTAGGTTTAAGTCTGCTGATAACAGCATGTCTGTTATATCTTGCCGATGAGATGCCTAGTGGCAGAAAAAATGAGAAAAATGCAGGCTTTAAGGATGCTGTTATAGTCGGTATATCTCAGGGTATAGCAACACTTCCGGGACTTTCACGTTCAGGAACGACTATTGCAACAGAAATGTTTTGCGGATTTGAAAAGAGTTTTGCCGTAAAATATACATTTATAATGTCAATTCCGGCAATATTAGGAGCCAATATTCTTGATGTTAAAGATTTATTCGGACCGGATAACGGATTGGCAAAAGGTGAACTTTTCAATTATTTTATAGGAACTGTAGTGGCAGGTGTGGTAGGCTACATCTGTATAAAAACAATGCTTGTAATTGTAAGAAAGAAAAAGTTTAAATGTTTTTCATATTACTGTCTTGCAGTAGGTGTAATAGCAATTGCAGCAAACTTTATAATGTAAATTAGTCCGGTATGACAGAAAAGAGAGGATTGTAATGGGTTCAGTTAAAACAACTAAATCAAAGCCAAAACCAAAGACAACACAGAAACCTAAAACAAAAAAATCGTCTCTGCCGAATAAGAAAAAAATAGAGGAACCGATAGATACAACAAGCAGGATATCAAAGAAGGAAGCGCAGCTGCGGATGGAGATAAAGTTATGGGTATCATTGGCAGTTGCAGTTCTTTTAGAACTCAGTAACTTTGGTATAATAGGAAGAGTTGGAAATGCCGTAAGCACATTTATGTTCGGTGTGTTTGGAATATTTGCATACATTGTTCCGATAGCAGCGTTTTTCGGTTTCGTTTTCCTCATGGTAAATATAAACAATGAAAAGGCAGTTACGAAAGTTCTGGCGGCTGTTCTTTTACTTATGTTATTGTGTACTCTTGCACAGATAATAATGACCGGAGGTGCAGAAAAAGAGTTCTACAAAATATGCTCTGAACAAAAAAGTGGCGGCGGAGTAATAGGCGGCATGATAGGAAGCGGTCTGTGCAGTATTATAGGTGTGTATGGTGCAGTAATATTTATTCTGTTCATGACGATAATAGCACTGATTGTCATAACAGAAAAATCTTTTGTCGGTGGTATAAAGAAAGGATATAGTGCCACTAAGGACAATATAGATAAGATGAAAACAGAGAGTGCCATATATAATGAGACTAAGAAAAGGAATAAGAGGCTTAACAGAAAAGGTACCGGAGTGGCGGATTTTAAGCTTGTAAGAAATGATAAACAGGATGAAAATCTTCATGAAATCCACAGTGTATACAGAGGTCCGGTGGAGGAGAAGAAAGAGGAAAAACGTGAAACGGTGATAAATAAACCTGACTCTATGGATATTCCTTCGGAACCTGAAGAGACGGTGGAAGAGAAGAGAATCGTGGAGCATGAGATATACGTTCCTGCAAAATCTGATGCAGCCGGAAAGAATGAAAATGTTTCTGCAGACAGAGATGTACATACATCAGATAATGTAAATCATGAGCCATCGGAAGAGAAAAGAGATGAAAATGAACCGTTCAGACCTAAGGAAAAGATAGAGGTCAGCAAAGCAGCAAAAGAAATAATGGGCAGAAAAGCATTTTCATCTGTTCCGGCAACAAAGAGTACAGACTTAAAGCAGCAGGATAAAAATATTCAGGAGGCTCCTGATGTATCAAAGGGTGTGGCAGCTCCGTCGGCACCGGGAAAGAGGTCTGCAAACCAGGGTGGAATAAAGAAGATATTCAGATACGAATTTCCACCACTCAGTTTGCTTAAGAAAGGCAATATAAAGAAGGCAGCGAAGAAGATAAACGGTCTTAGTGAGACAGCATTAAGACTTCAGGAAATATTAAAGAACTTCGGTGTAAATGTAACAGTCACAAATGAGAGCAGGGGACCTTCAGTTACCAGATATGAGTTACAGCCGGAGATGGGAACAAAGGTCAGCAAGATTACCGCTCTTACGGATGATATAAAACTTAATCTTGCGGCAGCAGATATAAGAATAGAAGCACCTATTCCGGGAAAGGCGGCAGTTGGAATAGAGGTGCCGAATGACACAAGGGAACCGGTGTTCTTAAGAGACCTGATAGAATCAGATGAATTAAAGAATCATCCGTCAAAACTGGCATTTGCAGCAGGAATGGATATAGCGGGAAATGTTATAGTAGCAGATATTGCAAAGATGCCTCATATGCTTATTGCAGGTACTACCGGTTCAGGAAAATCCGTGTTTACCAACTCAATTATAATGAGTATACTCTACAGGGCAGATCCTATGGAAGTTAAACTTATCATAGTGGACCCGAAAGTAGTGGAATTTGGTGTGTACAATGGAATACCGCATCTTCTCACACCGGTCGTTACAGACCCGAGAAAGGCAGCAGGAGCACTTGCATGGGCGGTAAATGAAATGTCAGACAGATATAAAAAATTTGCGGAATACAATGTAAGAGATCTGAAAGGATATAATGCCAAGATATCCGGTATGGAACCGGCGGAAGGAGAACCGCCGTTGCAGAAACTTCCACAGATTCTTATAATAATAGATGAGTTAGCAGATCTTATGATGGTTGCGGCTAAAGAAGTAGAAAGCTCCATATGCCGTCTTGCACAGCTTGCAAGAGCAGCTGGAATACATCTTGTAATTGCCACACAGAGACCGTCGGTAGATGTCGTTACCGGTCTTATAAAGGCAAACATCCCTTCGAGGGTGGCACTTCTTGTATCGTCGGGTATCGATTCAAGAACCATAATCGATATAAACGGTGCCGAAAAACTTTTAGGAAACGGTGATATGCTTTTTTATCCGTCAGGGTATGTAAAGCCTGTGAGAGTACAGGGAGCATTTGTGTCGGATGAAGAAGTACAGTCGGTTGTTGAATTTATAACTTCACATACGGAGAAAGTGGAGTATAATGAAGAGATAACAAGCCAGCCGGTAGTATCAGATGAGCATGCAGGTGGTGATCAGGATGATGCAAACCAGTATGATGAATACTTTGCCGAGGCGGCAAGATTTGTTATAGAAAAGGGCAAGGGTTCAACCAGTATGCTGCAGAGAATGTACAGAATAGGATTTAACAGGGCAGCAAGAATAATGGAGCAGTTAGCCGAAGCGGGAGTAGTAGGTGAAGAAGAGGGAACGAAACCAAGAAAGATACTGATGACTCTTGAAGAGTTTGAAGATTACTTAAAAAATAAAGATGCAGGAGGACAGTCATGAAGACAGATATTGAAATCGCACAGGAGGCAGTGATGCTTCCGATTAAGGAAGTAGCAGCAAAGGCAGGTATTAAGGAGGATGATCTTGAACTTTACGGAAAGTACAAGGCAAAGATATCTGATGAGTATTATGAGAGCATAAAGGATAATAAGGACGGTAAGCTTATACTTGTTACAGCCATAAATCCTACACCGGCAGGAGAGGGAAAGACAACTATAACAGTCGGACTCGGACAGGCATTTGGAAAACTTAATAAAAAAGCAGTGATAGCTTTAAGAGAGCCGTCCCTCGGGCCATGTTTCGGTATAAAGGGAGGAGCAGCAGGTGGCGGATACGCACAGGTTGTTCCGATGGAGGATTTAAATCTTCATTTTACGGGAGATTTTCATGCCATAACATCAGCAAATAACCTTTTAGCAGCACTTCTTGACAATCATATCCAGCAGGGAAATGAACTCAGAATCGATACGAGACAGATAGTATGGAAGCGATGCGAGGATATGAATGACAGAGTCCTTAGAAATATTGTTGTGGGACTCGGTTCAAAGATGGATGGATATGTAAGAGAAGACCATTTTGTAATCACTGTTGCATCAGAGATAATGGCAATCCTCTGCCTTGCAGATGATATGGAAGACTTAAAGAAGAGACTTTCAAGAATAATCGTTGCATATAATGTGGATGGTGAACCTGTAACGGCAGAAGAACTTAATGCAGTCGGTTCTATGGCAGCATTATTAAAGGATGCAATTAAACCAAATCTGATTCAGACACTTGAACACACACCTGCACTTGTACACGGTGGTCCTTTTGCGAATATTGCACACGGATGTAACTCAGTAAGGGCAACTAAGACTGCACTTAAGATGGCTGATTATGTTATCACTGAGGCAGGATTCGGAGCAGACCTTGGAGCAGAGAAGTTCCTTGATATAAAATGCCGTATGGCAGGTTTAAAACCTGATGCAGTAGTTTTAGTGGCAACGATAAGAGCATTAAAATACAATGGTGGAGTTCCAAAGGCAGAATTAAACACAGAGAATATGGAAGCACTCAAAAAAGGAATTGTAAACCTTGAGAAACATATAGAGAATCTTCAGCTTTTCGGAGTGCCGGTAGTAGTTACGCTTAATTCTTTTGTGACAGATACTGAAAATGAGATAGATTATGTCAGAAACTTCTGCGAAGAGAGAAATTGTGATTTTGCACTTGCAGAAGTATGGGAAAAAGGTGGCGAAGGCGGAAAAGCTTTAGCAGAAAAAGTATTGGAGACACTGGATAAAAAAGAGAGCAATTATGCACCGATTTATCCGGACGATATGCCACTCAAAGATAAGATAAATACTATAGCAACAAAGATATATGGAGCAGACGGTGTAAAATATTCTCCGGCAGCAGAGAAGGCACTTGCAAAGATTACGGATATGGGATTTGGAAATCTGCCTGTATGTATGGCAAAGACACAGTATTCACTTTCAGATGACCAGAAGAAGCTTGGAAGACCGGAAGGCTTTGATATAAATGTAAGAGAAGTATATGTATCAGCAGGAGCAGGATTCGTAGTAGTAGTAACAGGTGCAATAATGACTATGCCGGGACTGCCAAAGAAACCTGCCGCATATAATATAGATGTTGATAAGAACGGCAACATTACAGGATTATTCTAAGAAAGGTAAAGCAGAATATGAAATTAAAGTTTACAAAGATGCACGGAACAGGAAATGATTATGTATATGTAAACTGTTTTGAGCAGAAAATAGATAACCCGAATGAGCTTGCGATAAAAGTAAGTGACAGACATTTCGGAATCGGCTCGGACGGACTTATACTTATATGTCCTTCTGAGGCGGCAGATGTGAGAATGGCAATGTATAATGCCGACGGTTCTGAGGGAATGATGTGCGGAAACGGAATAAGATGTGTTGCAAAGTATTCATATGAACATGGTCTCGTTGACAGCGACAAAATAACCGTTGAGACAAAGAGTGGAATAAAGACTCTTGACCTTACAGTTGAAAATGGTGAGGTTACATATGTGGCAGTTGATATGGGTATGGCAATCCTTAAACCGAGAGAAATTCCGGTAGATGATGACGGAGATGACTTTGTAAAACGCAAAATAGACGTTGATGGTAAAGAATACGAGATAACATGTGTATCAATGGGAAATCCTCATGCAGTAATATTTACAAAGGACATTGATAATATTGATCTTGAGAAAATCGGACCATTATTTGAACATCATAAGTTGTTTCCGGAGCAGATAAATACAGAATTTGTTGAAGTTACAGATTCACACAACATAAAGATGAGAGTGTGGGAGAGAGGCTCGGGCGAGACGATGTCGTGCGGAACCGGAACATGTGCGGTAACAGTAGCAGCGGTTTTAAACGGATATTGTAAACGCGATGAGGAAATCAACATAAATATAAGAGGCGGACAGCTTAAAGATACTTATTTAAGCGACGGCAGAGTAATAATGCGCGGAACGGCTACAAATGTATTTGATGGTGAGATAGAGATTTAACAGGAACGGAGGCTGTGATTATGACACTTGAAAAATTACTTGAGAAACTTGAGTATGCAGTGCTTGCAGGAAATGTTAATGCAGAAGTGGATGATGTGGTATATGACTCCAGAAAGGCAACTGATAAAACAGCTTTTGTGTGTCTTACGGGCGCACAGGCAGACGGCCATGATTATATAGAAAGTGCGGTGAAAAACGGCACAAAGGTTATAATAGTGGAGCATGATGTGGATATGATACCGGGTATCACATATGTTAAGTTAAAAGACACAAGAATAGGGCTTGCATATATGGCAGCAGCACTTTTCGGATATCCGCAGAATGAGCTGACAGTTGTCGGTATAACAGGTACTAAAGGTAAAACGACTACTACATTTATGATTAAATCCATTCTTGAAGGTGCCGGCAAAAATGTCGGAATAATCGGAACCATAGGTGTGTTTATGGGGGATAAATATATACAGACCCACAATACGACACCGGAGTCATACGATATTCAGTCATATTTCAGACAGATGGCTGACATGGGATGTGATATAGTAGTTATGGAAGTGTCATCACAGGCTTTAAAACTTAACAGAACAGCAGGTATAGAATTTGACTATGGCATATTTACAAACCTTTCACCGGATCACATCGGTGAGAATGAGCATAAGGATATGGCAGAGTATATACACTGCAAGAGTCTGTTGTTTAAACAGTGCAGACACGGCATTTTCAACATTGATGATGAACATGTGGAAGATATGACAAAGGATGCAACATGTGATGTGGAGACATATGGATTTGACGAAGATGCGGATCTCAGGGCAGAAAATGTGAAATATCTTGTGCTTCCGGGATTTATTGGTGTGGAATTTGACGTGCATGGAGTTATAGAAGAAAATGTAAGAGTAAATACGCCGGGTAAATTTTCAGCATACAATGCCATGGCTGCCATTTGTCTTGCAAAGAGACTGGGAGCTGATGAGAAGGCTGTAGCTGAAGGACTTTTAAAAGTTGCAGTCAGAGGCCGTGTTGAGCCGGTTAAAATATCAGACAGATTCCATCTTCTCATAGATTATGCACACAACGCAATGAGTCTTGAAAGTCTGCTGACAACCATACGTGATTATGAGCCGGGAAGAATAGTGTGTCTGTTCGGATGCGGAGGCAACCGCTCAAAGTTAAGAAGATACGAGATGGGAGAAATATCAGGAAAATATGCGGATTTATCCGTAATTACGGCTGATAACTCCAGATTTGAAGATGTCATGGACATTATAGCGGATATAAAAGTGGGAATGAGTAAGACCGACGGTGAATATGTCGTTATCCCTGACAGAAAAGAAGCTATAAAATACTGTATAGAAAATGCAAAAGACGGTGACATTATTCTTTTATGCGGTAAAGGTCATGAGGATTATCAGGAAATAAACGGTGAGAGACATCCTTTTGATGAGCGTGTGATAATTAAGGAAATATTAAAAGAAATAAATTGGAATGAACAATAGATTGGAGTAGACATTAGTATGGCACAATTAATTGATGGAAAAAAGATTTCGGCTGAAATAAAAGATGAATTAAAAAAGCAGGTAAGTGAACTCAAGGCAGATGGAAAAGAGATTACACTGGCTGTAATACAGGTAGGAAATGATCCGGCTTCATCAGTATATGTTGGAAATAAGAAAAAAGCATGTGAGTATATAGGAATCAAATCCCTTGCATATGAACTTCCGGAAGAGACAACAGAAGAAAAGCTGCTTTCTATAATCGAAGAGCTGAATAACAGGGATGATGTAAACGGTATTCTTGTCCAGCTTCCGCTTCCTTCTCACATAAATGAAGATAAGGTTATCGAGACGATAGACAGTAAGAAGGACGTTGACGGATTCAATCCTATGAGTGTGGGTGCATTATCCATTGGGAAGAAAGGCTTTGTCTCATGCACACCTGCCGGAATAATACAGCTTTTAAAGAGAAGTAATATAGAGATAGAAGGAAAGGAATGTGTTGTTGTCGGAAGAAGCAATATAGTAGGAAAGCCTATGGCAATGCTTTTACTTCGTGAGAACGGTACTGTTACTGTGGCACATTCAAGAACAAAAAATCTTAAAGAGGTAACTAAGAGAGCAGATATTCTTGTAGCTGCTGTCGGAAAACCGAAGTTCATAACGGCCGATTATGTAAAAGAGGGTGCCGTAGTTATAGATGTGGGAATCCACAGAAATGAAAATAATAAGCTTTGCGGAGATGTGGACTTTGAGTCTGTTGAACCTAAGGCATCGGCAATAACACCTGTTCCGGGCGGAGTAGGACCTATGACCATTGCAATGCTTATGTATAACTGTGTTAATGGGTGCCAGGGAGAATAAAAGTGAAATATGCAAATGTCATTGTAGACATTACACATGAAAAATTAGATAAAGTATTTCAGTATAGTATTCCTGAAGAACTGAGTGAGAGTATTCATCCGGGAACGCAGGTAGAAGTGCCGTTTGGAAAGGGCAACAGAGTCATAAAGGCATATGTTGTGGAGATTACGGACAGGGCAGAATATGATGAATCAAAAATAAAACCCCTATGCCGCATTGTTCCTGACAGTATTCCAATCGAGTCACAACTTATAGAGGTGGCGGCATGGATAAAGGAAAACTACGGCTCGACCATGAACCGGGCATTGAAAACCGTTATACCGGTAAGCCGGAAGATACGCGAGGTCAGAAACGGATATGTGGAGTTAGCATGCAGCATTGAGAAAGCGAAGACTGCCATAGATAAGTTTTCCTCTGATAAGAGAATGGCATCAAGAGTAAAGCTGCTCAACAGACTCGTCATGGAAAATATCATCTCGGAAAAAGTGATTACGGGTGAGATGGGAATATCAAAATCTGTAATAGCGGCACTTAAAGAGATGAAAATAGTGGACATCAGATACGATACGGTGTACAGAAATCCCATACACGAGCAGTCGCTTATGAAAAATGGAGTGAAAGAGCACACGTTAAATGAGTATCAGAACAGGATTGTTTCTGACATAACAGGTGAGATGAATAAAAGTGATGGAAAAAGGGTTCATCTCATATTTGGAGTGACGGGAAGCGGAAAAACCGAGGTGTATATGAAATGCATAGAGGAGGTTTTAAAAAGGGGAAAGCAGGTGATTATGCTTATACCTGAAATCTCGCTTACATTTCAGAATGTCTCAAGGTTTTATGGCAGATTTGGTGACAGAGTATCTATAATCAACTCAAGAATGTCGGCAGGTGAAAGATATGATCAGTTTAAGCGGGCAAAAAACGGTGGAATAGATGTGATGATAGGTCCGAGGTCAGCCTTATTTACTCCATTCGAGAATCTGGGAATGATAATAATCGATGAGGAGCATGACGGTGCATATAAGAGTGAAACGGTTCCAAAGTATCATGCAAGGGAAACTGCCATAATGAGAGCCGGATTAAATGATGCCACAGTCATATTAGGTTCAGCCACACCGTCAACGGAGTCATATTACAGGGCGCAGACCAATGAATATATGCTCCATGTGATGGAAAAAAGGGTGAGCGGAAGAAAGCTTCCAAGAGTTCAGGTCGTTGACCTGAGGCAGGAGCTTGAGGCAGGAAACAGAAGCATATTCAGCCGGACACTTACAGAGCTTATAAAGGACAGACTGGCAAAAGGGCAGCAGAGCATACTGTTTGTAAACAGGCGGGGGTATGCGGGATTCGTGTCATGCCGTTCCTGCGGAAAACCGCTAAAATGTCCGCATTGCGATGTTTCACTTACATATCATAAATACAGTGGCAGGGAGTATATGAAATGCCATTACTGCGGATACACTATAGATAAACCCGAAAAATGTCCGGAATGTGGTTCAAAATATCTCGGAAGATTCGGGATAGGAACGGAAAGCGTTCAGGAAAAAATATCAGAAATGTTTCCGGCGGCAAGAGTGATGAGAATGGATACAGACACTACATCGGGAAAAGACGGACACGAAAAGATATTATCCGCATTTTCAAAAGGTGAGGCAGATATTCTTGTGGGAACCCAGATGATAGTAAAAGGTCACGATTTTCCAAAAGTGACACTGGTAGGTGTTATAGCGGCAGATTTATCATTGTATGCATCAGATTACAGAGCATCGGAGAGAACTTTCCAGCTTATTACGCAGGCAGCGGGAAGGGCAGGAAGAGGCGAAGATGAGGGAGAAGTGGTCATACAGACATACAGCCCGGATGAGTACAGTATAGTAGCTGCGGCAGGACAGAATTATGAAGAATTTTATAAAAATGAGATATCATACAGAAAGATGATGGGATATCCGCCGATAAGCAACATTGCTGCAATATTGTTTACATCTGCGGATGAGAAGTTTGGGAAAAATGCAGCGTCGGATATTGCAGCCAGAATAAAAAACAGTAAAATAGACGGACTTAACGTTATAGGACCTACTGAGGCGGCGGTAGCCAAAATAAACGATATATACAGATTTGTAATATATATTAAACATAGTGATTATAATAATCTGGTAAGGGTTAAGGATGGCATAGAGCGTTACATTGAGATGGTACCTGTGTACAAACAGAAGCTGAATGTACAATTTGACTTTATGCCGATGGATAATTATTAGAGAGCGAGGAATTAGAAGATGGCAATAAGAAATATACGTGAAATCGGCGACGAAGTGTTGACAAAAAAATGCAGGGAAGTTAAGGAAATGAACGACAGGACAAGAGAGCTTATAGAAGATATGCTCGATACAATGTATGAGGCTAACGGTGTAGGTCTTGCCGCACCACAGGTAGGCGTGTTGAAGAGAATAGTCGTTATTGATATAGGAGAGGGGCCTGTAGTTCTTATTAATCCGCAGATAGTAGAGACATCCGGAAGCCAGACAGGCGGAGAAGGATGCTTAAGTGTACCTGGAAAGATTGGTAAGGTTACAAGACCGAATTATGCTAAAGTAGTGGCACTTGATGAAAATATGGAGGAATATACAGTAGAGGGAACAGAACTTATGGCAAGAGCAATATGCCATGAATGTGACCACCTTGACGGAAAGCTGTATGTTGATATGGTCGAGGGCGGACTTATGAATATAGAAGATTACGAAGAGGAAGATACTGAATAATAAATATACTAAAAGTATAAGAAAGGTGTGATTGGATGCGCGTAGTATTTATGGGAACACCGGATTTTGCAGTTCCGGTGCTTGAGGCATTGACAGAATCAAAACATGAAGTTGTGGCAGTTGTTACACAGCCGGATAAGAGAAAAGGAAGAGGAAAAGAGATGCAGTATACACCGGTTAAGACAGCTGCACTTAATCATGGAATAGAGGTGTATCAGCCGGCTAAAGTAAAGGATGAAGAATTTCAGAATGTTTTACGGGATATAAATGCTGATGTGATAGTTGTGGTTGCCTTCGGACAGATATTGCCACCGTCTATCATTCATATGCCAAAATACGGCTGTATAAATGTGCATGCGTCCCTTCTGCCTAAATACAGGGGAGCAGCACCGATACAGTGGGCTGTAATAGATGGTGAGAAGGAAACCGGAATAACTACAATGCAGATGGATGAGGGACTTGATACAGGCGATATGATGTTAAAAGAGGTTGTGCCTGTTGATGAAAAGGAGACTGGAGGAAGTCTCCATGATAAACTTGCGGCATGTGGCGGAAAAATTATTCTTGAAACATTACAAAAGGTCGAAGATGGAACCGTAACTTACACAAAACAGGATGATTCAAAATCAAATTATGCAAAAATGCTTGATAAAAATTTAGGAAAAATTGATTTTACAAAAAAAGCAGTAGAAATAGAAAGACTAATCCGCGGACTCAATCCGTGGCCGAGTGCATATACAAAGCTTAACGGAAAGACGCTTAAAATATGGGATGCAGATGTATTAGAAGGTGAAAATGAGACACCGGGAAAGATTGTTAATATTACAAAAGACCAGATATGGATTTCTACAGGAGAGGGAATACTTGCAGTAAATGAATTGCAGCTTGAGGGCAAGAAAAGAATGAATACGGAAGATTTTCTTCGCGGATACAAGATGGAAAATGCAGTTTTAGGAATGGAGGAATAATATATGTTAGGCGTAATATATTTCGGTTATGATCCGACTTACTGGATGGTTATTGTAGGAATGATTATTTCGATGTTAGCATCGGCAAAAGTAAAGAGTGCATTTAATAAATACTCAAAAGTAAGAAGTATGAGTGGAATGACAGGTGCCCAGGTTGCAGAGCGAATTTTAAACAGTCAGGGAATATATGATGTCAGTGTCCAGAGAGTGGCAGGAAGTCTTACTGACCATTATAATCCGTCAACAAAGGTAGTGAATCTGTCTGAGACGGTATATTCAAGCACATCTGTGGCAGCAATAGGTGTAGCGGCACATGAATGTGGACATGCGATACAGCATGCAAAGGGATATGTACCGTTAAGTCTCAGAACCGCAATTGTTCCGGTAGCAAATATCGGTTCAAAGATAGCATGGCCGCTGTTATTTGTGGGTTTACTGATTAACAGCAGGTCTTCACTGACATTTATATATGCGGGCATAATATGCTTTTCATTGGCACTTATATTCCAGATAGTTACACTTCCTGTTGAATTTAATGCATCAGCAAGAGCATTAAAACTTCTTACTTCAAACGGAATACTCTCCGATGATGAAGTGGGTAAGACGAGAAAGGTACTTACGGCAGCAGCGCTTACTTACGTTGCGGCAGTAGCAGCATCTATACTTCAGTTACTCAGAATACTTGCAATATTTGGAGGAAGACGTGACTAAGAAGATAAACACAAGAGAAATAGCCTTAAATATTCTTATGGAAGTTTTTGAAAAGGGGAAACTCAGTCATATCTCATTGAGGGATAATCTTGATAAATACAGTGAACTGACAAAACAGGACAGGGCATTTATCACAAGACTGGCTGAGGGAACCATAGAGAAGGTGATACAGCTAGATTATATTATCAACTGTTACTCAAAAGTCAAAGTAAAGAAAATGAAACCTGCCATTCGCAATATTATGAGAATGGGAGTTTATCAGATAAAATATATGGACAGTGTGCCGGACAGTGCAGCATGTAACGAATCGGTAAGACTTGCGGTTTTAAAAGGCTATTCAGGGCTTAAAGGATTTGTAAACGGAGTGTTAAGAAGTTATATACGCGAACCGGATAAGGGAAACTTCAGTGAAGATAATTATTCGGTTAAATATTCCGTGCCGCAGTGGATTATAGATATGTGGATACAGTCATACGGGCAGGAGACAACACTTAAGATGCTTGATAATGCTGTCTGTGACGAGGGAATAACCATAAGACAGAATAAGAGTGTGTGCAGCAGGGAAGAGTTAATCGAAAGTCTTACTGAGGACGGTGTGGATGTAAAGGAATCAGATATCACACCTGGTGTATTTTATATAAAAAATGTTGACAATCCGGCAAAGATTAAAAGCATGCAAAAGGGAATGTTTCAGATTCAGGATATGAGCTCCGTCATAGCGGGAATGGCACTCAGTCCTGAAAAGGACAGGGTATGTATCGATGTGTGTGCGGCGCCGGGAGGAAAGACCATCCATGCGGCAGATATGCTCTGCAATACCGGAACCGTGTATTCGAGGGACCTTACCGACGGAAAAGTAAAGATGATTGATGAAAATGTAAAGAGAAGCGGATTTACAAATGTAATCACAAAGGTATGGGATGCAGCCGAGTATGATGAAGAAATGTATGAAAAGGCAGATTACCTGATTGCGGATCTGCCATGTTCGGGACTTGGAGTCATATCAAAGAAAACAGACATAAAGTATAAGACAAAGCCGGAGGACATAGACAGTCTCGTTGAGATTCAGCGGCAAATACTTTCTACGGTTTCAAAATATGTGAAACCGGGTGGAGTGATGGTATTTAGCACCTGTACGGTAAATCTTAAGGAAAACAATGAGAATGTCAGGTGGATTATAGAAAATCTTCCTTTTGAGCCGGAGAGTCTTAAGGGAAAAGTACCTGAAAAGCTTTCATATGAGTCGGAGAATGACGGATATATGCAGATATTTAACGGTGATTATGGAATGGATGGATTTTTTGTTGCGAGGTTTAAGAAAAAATGATGGATACGGACATAACACAAAAAACGGATATAAAGTCTTTAACACTTACTGAGCTTAAACAGATGCTTGAGGAAATGGGCGAAAAAGGATTCAGGGCAAAGCAGATATACGAGTGGCTTCATGTAAAGCGTGTTACGGATTTTGAACAGATGTCTAATATTTCAAAACAATTAAGGGAAAAATTAGAAGAGAAATGTTATATAACTGCACTTGAAACCGTGGAAATGCTTGAATCAAAGATAGACGGTACCCGCAAATACCTGTTCAGGCTTAAGGACGGCAACGTTATCGAAAGCGTGCTTATGAGATATAAATTTGGAAATTCAGTATGCATTTCAACACAGGTGGGATGCAGGATGGGATGCAGATTCTGTGCATCAACCATAGGAGGACTTGAGAGAGTTCTTGAAACCTCTGAAATGCTGGATGAAATATACAGAATACAGAGTGATATCGGAGAGCGTGTATCGAACGTTGTACTCATGGGAACGGGAGAACCACTTGATAATTATGACAATGTAATAAAGTTTGTAAAAATGCTTACTGATGAAAATGGCTTGCATATTAGTCAAAGAAATATTACAATATCATCATGTGGCATTGTAGAAAACATATATCGTCTTGCCGATGAAGGATTACAGATTACATTTGCATTATCCCTTCATGCATCTGATGATGACACCAGAAGAGAGCTTATGCCCATAGCGAATAAGTATGATATAAATCAGATTCTGGATGCATGCAGATACTATTTTGACAGGACGAAGAGGCGTGTTACGTTTGAATACAGTCTGGTATCAGGAAAGAATGATACTGTTTCTGAGGCATTAAAGCTTGCAGAACTGCTTAAGGATATGCAGGGGCATGTCAATCTTATACCTGTTAATCCCATTGAAGAGAGAGACTTCAGACAATCTGACAAAAGTTCTATACAGTCTTTTAAAAATACGCTTGAAAAACATGGGATAAATGTTACTATTAGAAGGGAAATGGGCAGAGATATAAATGGAGCCTGTGGACAGCTGAGGAAGAGTTACAGGGATGAACATATGCAGGAGAAGGGGAAGAACTGAGGAAAAAAGGAGGTAATATCTTGAAATCATATGCGATAACCGACAAAGGCATAAAGAGAAGGACGAATCAGGATTATGTATTCGCAACGGATGAAACTGTCGGTAATCTTCCCAACCTATATATAGTTGCAGATGGTATGGGAGGACATAAGGCTGGAGATTTCGCTTCAAAGTACACAGTTGGAGCATTTATAGATGCAGTCAGGAATTCGAGAGAAGAAAATCCGATTTCCATTATTGATGAGGCAGTTAAGATTGCCAATACGACTCTGATAGAGAAGGCATCAGAGAATGTGGAAATGAAAGGTATGGGAACTACTCTTGTAGTGGCTACTATTATAGAAGATTCCATATACATAGCCAACGTTGGTGACAGCAGATTATACCTGATAGATGATGATATTCATCAGATTACAAGGGATCACTCGTTGGTAGAAGAAATGGTAAATATGGGTGAGCTTGACAAGAAGAGTGCAAGAACCCATGAGAAAAAGAATATTATAACAAGAGCCGTAGGTGCAGATCTTGAACTTATTGCCGATTACTTTGAAATAGAGTATTCAGAGGGCGATATAATTCTAATGTGTTCAGATGGTCTGTCTAATATGATTGAGGATGAAGATATAAGAGATATCATTATTCAGGGCAATCCGGATAAACTTGAGGATACAGCCCACAAACTTATAGATACGGCAAATAATAATGGTGGCAAGGATAATATTGCAGTTGTTCTTGTTAAACCGGAATATTAATAATAGAAAAGTAATATATTTTTGCTTAAAATGGCAAAATGGAGGTTAATTATGTTAAGAAAAGGAATGTTCATTAGCGACCGCTATGAAATAATAGACAAAGTCGGTTCCGGCGGAATGTCAGATGTGTATAAAGCGAAATGTCATAAGCTGAACAGATATGTGGCTATCAAGGTATTGAAACCTGAATTCAGCGAGGACAAAAATTTTGTTTCAAAATTCAAGGTTGAGGCACAGTCAGCAGCAGGACTTGCACATCCTAATATTGTAAGTGTGTTTGATGTAGGTGAAGATAACGGACTGCATTATATAGTTATGGAGCTTGTTGAGGGAATCACACTTAAGAAGTACATTGAGAAGAAGGGAAGGCTTTCTGTCAAAGAGGCAGTAAGTATTGCCATACAGGTAGCACAGGGAATAGAGGCTGCCCACAATAATCATATTATCCACAGGGATATTAAACCACAGAACATTATCATCTCAAGAGAGGGTAAAGTCAAGGTAACTGATTTTGGAATCGCCAGAGCAGCATCGGCAAATACCATCAATTCAAATGCCATGGGTTCTGTTCACTACATTTCTCCTGAGCAGGCAAGGGGCGGATTTATAGATGAGAAGAGTGATATATATTCACTTGGTATAACATTGTATGAGATGATTACCGGAAGTGTTCCGTTTGAGGGAGATACTACTGTAACCATTGCATTGCAGCACATTCAGGGAGAAATACCACCGGCAAAAAATATAGTTGAGGATCTGCCTATAAGTGTTGAGAAGATAATTGAGAAATGTACACATAAGAAACCGGACAGAAGATACCTTAAAGTATCATCACTTATTGCGGATCTTAAGAAATCACTCATAACACCTGATGAGGATTTTGTACAGATGGTTCCTGAGCAGAACAATCAGTCAACAGTTATCATATCAGATGATGATGTAGCACTCATCAGAAGAGAGACAGGAATGAGCACAGAGCCGGAAGAAGACATGATAGATGATACTACAGCAGAGATATCGTCGCTCAATCCTGAGGATGAAGATATAGATGATGATATCGAGGATGAGGAAGAGGACAATCCAAAGCTTGATAAGATAGTTGCCATCGGAGGTATAGTTACCGGTGTTCTTATACTTGCAGTTGTTGTTTTCCTTGCAGTTTCCATATTTAAGAACGGTGTTGGCGGAAAATCAGGTACAGATAAGAAGTCGGAAAAAGAGACTACACTTGATGCAAAGCATACGAAAATGCCTAACCTTACAGGATGTACAGAGGAAGAGGCTATCAAGAAAATCAAGGCAGCAGACCTGGGCTATCAGATTGAAAGCCAGAACAGCAATACTGTAGAAGAGGGATATGTTATATCTGCATCTATAGAGTATGGAAAAGTTATAGAGAAAAATACAAGCGTTGTGATTCAGATAAGTTTAGGAGCACAGCCTGTAGATATGCCTACAGATCTTGTAGGAAAGACTAAGGATGAGGCAGTGGCAATTCTTGACAAACTTAATCTTCATCTGACATATGATATAGAGTATAAGGAAGACGACAGCGTGGAGATGGATACGGTTATGAGTACTGAGCCGGCACCACCAAGTCAGATTAAATATGGTGATACAATCGTTATAAATGTAAGCAAGGGAACATCAAAATCAACAGATGCCATAGTACCATCAGTTGTAGGACTCACAGAAGATGCTGCAAGAACTACATTGTCTTCAGCTAATCTTACACTCGGTAAAGTAGAGCATAAAAACAGTGATTTGGTTACAGAAGGTCTTATAATATCGCAGGATGTTAAGAAGGATGAGAAACTTCCGGCAGGAACATCGATAAATGTTGTCATAAGTGACGGACCTGAGAAACAGAGCACCGTACCTGACATAAGAAACCGCAGTGAATCAGAGGCAAGAAGTTTACTTGAGGCACAGGGACTTACACTCGGTTCAGCCACAGGAAGTATTCACAGTGAAAGTGTGGCAGAGGGACTTATCTGCGAGCAGAGTATAGCAGCCGGAACACAGGTAGCACCGGGAACAACTGTCAACTATACATTGAGCCTCGGTGGAGAGACAACTAAGGCAGCAGCATATAATGCATCAGTAAACATTAATAAGAGTGATATAACATCAAAGCTTACACCTGATGAAGACGGTAATTACACAGGTAAGGTTTCTATAGAAATTGACGGTGCAAGTTACAATGACTTCCCGGCAATGTGTGCTAACCTTGAAGACTGGCCTGATTCATGGACATTGGAACTTCCAGAAAGAGAAGAGGGTGGCACAGCTATTGTTAAAATATTTGTAAATGGCAGTTCTGTATTCACATATGGTGCAACTTATAAAAATTAGGACTTAGTATATGCAGGGTAAAATAATAAAAGGCATTGCAGGATTCTACTATGTACATGTAGTACATAGTGGAATCTATGAATGTAAAGCAAAAGGAATATTCAGAAACAAAAAGATAAAGCCGCTTGTAGGTGATAATGTAGAGATAGACATTATAGACGAAGAAAAGCGGATAGGAAATATAGTGGAAATAGCAGAGAGAACCAATGAGTTGATTAGGCCGGCTGTGGCTAATATAGATCAGTCATTGGTTATTTTTGCTGTAATGAGACCTAATCCTAACATAAACTTATTAGACAGATTTCTGGTAATGATGGAAAGGCAGGATGTTCCGGTCATCATATGTTTTAACAAGGTTGACCTGGTACCGGAGGAAGAACTGATAAAACTGAGGGATAATTATGTAAATGCGGGCTATCATGTTATATTCACCAGTACATTAAATGGAAACGGTGTTGAGGATGTAAAGAGAATACTGATAGGTAAGACAACGGCATTTGCCGGCCCGTCAGGTGTGGGAAAGTCATCCATGCTAAATGCCGTCATACCTGATGCCAATTCAGAGACAGGCGGAATAAGTGAGAAGATAGGAAGAGGAAAAAATACTACAAGACATACAGAGATATTTAATCTTGAAGATGAGACATATATTATGGATACTCCGGGATTTACATCGCTGTATACAAATGATTTTGAGAAAGAAGAACTTAAGTGGTATTTTCCTGAGTTCAGGGAGTATGAAGGAAAATGCAGATTTAACGGCTGCATACATGAAAATGAGCCTGATTGTGCAGTTAAAGATGCATTAGAAGAAGGAAAGATAAGTGAGAGCAGATACAAAAACTATCTGCAGATGCTTGATGAGATAAAAAACAGAAAGAAGTATTAGCGTATTGCTGTACCTTGGAATGGAGGATAAAAATGTTATATTTAGCACCGTCTATATTGTCGGCAGATTTTGCAAACCTTGGAAACGATATAAAAACCATTGATAATGCAGGAGCAGATTACATCCATATTGATGTCATGGATGGAAAATTCGTACCCAGCATTTCATTTGGCATGCCTGTTATGAAAGCTATCAGAAAATACACAGATAAAGTATTTGACGTACATCTGATGATAGAGGAGCCGAGCAGATATATAAATGAGTTTAAAGAGGCAGGAGCGGACATTATAACCGTTCATGCAGAGGCATGCTGCCATCTTAACAGGACATTGCAGGCAATAAAGGATGCAGGCTGCAGGACCGGCGTGGCATTAAATCCTGCAACACCTGTCAGCGTATTGGACTATGTTCTTGAGTATACTGACATGGTATTAATCATGAGCGTGAATCCGGGATTTGGCGGGCAGTCATACATTCCAAATTCGACTGGGAAGATAGCACAGATAAGAGATATTATTGATAAACGCGGGTTTGACATCGATATAGAAGTTGACGGAGGCATTAACCGGTCAAATGTTACCGGGGTAATCGATGCTGGTGCAAATGTTATAGTGGCGGGTTCTGCCGTATTTAACGGTGACGCACAGAAAAATGTTGAGGCATTTAAGGAGATATTTGGCAGATATGTTTAAGGAGAAAAAGATAGCACTGCTGATAAGCGGAGGAAGTATAAATAAGGAATATATATCAGACTACTTAAAGGATAAAACATTTTTCATGACAGTTGCCATAGATGGCGGTCTTGAAGCGGCTGATGAGATGGGAATAATACCTACACACATCGTCGGTGATTATGATACGGTCTCTGATACGGTACTGGCTAAATATGCCTCAAATCCTGAAGTTCAGGTCGTAAAACTGAATCCGGAAAAAGATTTTACGGATACCCAGTCAGCCTTTAATCTGGTTATGGAAAACGGTTGTACTGATGTATTTATCATAGGCGGCACAGGTACCCGACTTGACCATACTATAGCAAACATACAGACATTACAGATGTTTCTTGGCAGATGTAACGCCGTTATAATAAATGAAAATAACAGAATACGTCTTATAGATAAAAAAACCGTGATAAAAAAGGATGAAGCATTTGGGAAATATGTATCTTTTCTTCCTCTTACGGAAAAAGTTACGGGTCTGACACTTAAAGGATTTAAATATGAGCTGAGCGATTATGAGTTCAACTTAAGAGAGACATTCAGCCTTGGTGTGAGCAATGAGCTGGCAGATGATGTGGCTTATGCTGATATGAAAGACGGAATATTAATAATGATAGAGTCGTGTGATTAAAAGTGAATATAAAAAACGTTTTAAGTGGGAAAAATGCAGCTGAGAGTTGCATTTCTCCTACTTAATATGTTTATATTTAACTCCTACACATTAAATCTGAACAGTATAACATCTCCGTCTTTAACGACATAGTCTTTTCCTTCGAGTCCTACAAGTCCCTTATCCTTAGCGGCTGAATATGAGCCACAGTCTAAGAGGTCTTTATAGTTTACGACTTCGGCACGAATGAAACCACGCTCAAAATCACTGTGGATTTTGCCGGCTGCCTGTGGAGCTTTTGTACCGTTTTTGATAGTCCATGCTCTGGTCTCGTCCTCACCGGAAGTTAAGTAGCTGATAAGGCCGAGAAGCTTGTAGCTGGCTTTGATGAGCTTGTCAAGACCTGACTCCTTAAGACCAAGTTCTTCAAGGAAGAGATTTTTTTCCTCATCATCAAGTTCTGACATTTCCTGCTCTATCTGGGCACATATAACGAATACCTCACTGCCTGTCTCAGATGCATATTTTCTTACATCTGCTACGAAACTGTTTGATGCACCGTCATCTGCAAGGTCATCTTCAGATACGTTTGCGGCATATATTACAGGCTTGTATGTCAATAAGTTATAAGAGAGAAGAAGTTCCTTTTCTTCGTCATCATTTACTTCAAATGTTTTGGCAAGGTTGCCTTCTTCGAGATAAGCTTTTAAGCGGTTTAAAAGTTCAAGCTCTTTTGCAAGGGTTTTATCATTTCTTGCACCTTTAGAAGTTTTTGCAATTCTTCTTTCAAGTATTTCCACATCTGAGAAGATAAGTTCAAGATTGATAGTCTCCACATCTCTTAAAGGATTTACGCTTCCGTCTACGTGAACGACATTTGTATCTTCAAAACATCTTACAACATGAACGATAGCGTCTACTTCACGAATATTTGACAGGAACTGGTTACCGAGACCTTCACCCTTTGATGCACCTTTTACCAGACCTGCGATATCTACGAATTCTATGACTGCCGGTGTTACCTTCTTGGAATTGTACAGTGCCGCAAGCTTTTCGAGACGTTCGTCAGGAACCGTTACGATACCTACATTCGGGTCAATAGTACAGAATGGGTAGTTTGCTGATTCTGCACCGGCCTTTGTTAATGAGTTAAAAAGTGTACTTTTGCCTACGTTTGGTAAGCCTACTATACCTAATTTCATGATAATCCTCCATTTCACATTTTAATCTTCCGGAATATTTACGCATCAGGGACAGATTCCGGGAGATAAATCACTGTAGAAGAGTTTAACACACTTTATGGCAAAATTAAAGTTGAAATATTTGATTTTTACAATATAATAAAGAGAGAAAAAGATATACAGAGGTGGATAATGATAGGTGAAGTCAGTGTGAGATTTCCGGGAGTGGGAATTGAATTAAATAATCTTCCGAAGGGATTTAACATTTTTCGGATGGAAATTACTATAAAAGGACTGTTTGTATTACTTGCGTTGATTGCCGGTTTTGCCATAGTCATATACGAGGCACATTCTACATGGCAGGATGTGGAGATGTATCTGAATCTTGGCCTGTGTGCCATAATAGTAGGTATAATCGGTTCAAGAATATGTTATGTTATATATTCATGGGATTATTATAAGAATAACATTCTTGAGATTTTTAACGTTTTAAACGGAGGTGGCTCGATGTACGGAGGTATACTGGCAGCCATGATTCCGTGTATAATAGTTGCGGGAAAGAAGAAAGTTCCCATATTAAAGGTTGCCGATACCATGAGTCTGGGACTTGCACTCGGACAGGCGGTAGGAAACATTGGCGGACTGTTCAGTCGTGGAGACTTTGGAAGATTTACAGACGGTTTTACGTCAATGCAGATAAAGTATGATGAAGTAAAAGGAGTGGTTAATCAGAAGATTATAGACAATCTCGTAAGGATTGACGGCGTGTCTTACATACAGGTGCATCCTACATTCTTGTACAGGGCTGCCATATGTCTCGTGTTATTTATACTGTTAATGATATTTAAAAGATTTAAGAAAATGGATGGTGACATTGTACTGTGGTACATTGCGGGTTATTCTCTTGGAAATATAATCATTGATTTCTTCAGAATAAGTTCATTTGGATTTCTGGGAACGGGATTTTCACTTTTGCAGTTTGTTTCAGCCCTGTTTTTTGTCGGTGCCGTTGGAATTTATATATTTAGAATTGTAAACAGACACCTGAAAAACAAAGAAGTTTAGGCTTTTATGCAGAGCCCCTTATGGGGCTCAATTTTTTTTGCCCAAAATACGCAAAAAGTCTTGATATTTTAATTAAAGTGGTATAAAATTTAGATTAAGTGGTGAAAAGTGGGTGAAAGTGGAGCAATGTGGTTTGAAAGAAGGTGACCGGAAATGTTCATGGGTGAATACAATCATACAATAGATGCCAAAGGGCGACTTATCGTACCTGCAAAGTTCAGAGAAGCATTAGGTGATGAATTTGTAGTTACAAGAGGATTAGACGATTGCCTGTTTGTATTTCCAAATGAAGGATGGAAGGTCTTCGAAGAAAAGCTCAGCACTTTACCGGTTGCCAACAAGAACGCCAGACGTTTCGCCAGATTCTTTCTGTCCGGTGCAGCCACGGTTGAACTTGATAAGCAGGGAAGAATTCTTATTCCAACCACACTCAGGGAATACGGAGCACTTGAGAAAGAAGTAGTATTTATCGGAGTGGCAAACAGGGTAGAAATCTGGAGCAAAGAAAGATGGGAAAACAGTGCTGTTATGGATGACATGGATGAAATCGCTGAAAGCATGGACGAGCTTGGGTTGAGTATCTGATATAGCACGGAAATGGAGATTAAAATGGAATTCAATCACAAATCTGTACTATTAGATGAAACCGTAGACAGCTTGAATGTAAAGAGCGGAGGCATATATGTAGATGGCACGCTCGGCGGCGGAGGACATTCATATCAGATATTAAAGAGAATGAACGGCAAAGGAAGACTGATAGGAATTGATCAGGATGAAGATGCCATATGTGCAGCTACAGAGAGATTAAGAGAATACGGAGACATGGTTACGATAGTCAGAGATAACTACTGCAACATAAAGAATGTTCTTGATAATCTCGGAATAACCGGAGTTGACGGCATTGTATTGGACCTTGGCGTTTCATCGTACCAACTTGATACATCTGAGCGTGGATTCAGCTATATGGAAGACGGCCCGCTTGACATGCGAATGGACAACAGAAAAAACATTACGGCAGAGGATATAGTTAATGACTATAGTGAAATGGAACTTTTCCATATTATAAGAGATTATGGTGAAGATAAGTTTGCTAAGAATATAGCCAAGCATATCGTTATGGAGAGGCAGAAGGGAAGAATAACTACTACAGGTCAGCTTGCGGATATAGTAAAGGCGGCGATACCTATGAAGGTAAGAGCAGCAAAGGGAGGACATCCGGCAAAGAAAACATTTCAGGCGATAAGGATAGAACTTAACAGAGAACTTGATGTGTTAAAACAGTCTATAGATACTATGATAGACCTTTTGAATGATGATGGTAGATTATGTATCATTACTTTTCATTCACTAGAAGACAGGATAGTTAAAAATTCTTTCCGAAAAAACGAAAATCCGTGTACATGCCCACCTGATTTTCCGGTGTGCGTATGTGGAAAGAAATCCAAAGGAAAAATCATAACAAGAAAACCGGTTGTTCCGTCGGCGGAAGAACTTGAGGAAAATAGAAGAGCAAAAAGCTCGAAATTAAGAGTGTTTGAAAGAAAAGTTATAGAATAAAGAGGGTAGAAAAATGGAAAAAAAGAGAATTACAGGTGAATATGTATCAGGAAGTGCAGCCAGACAGCTTCAGGCTGTACCTGAAAGGAAAAGGGTAGAGAAAGAAAATAAAAAACTCAGTCAGGCTGCAAAGGCAAACAGAGAGAAAGCTAAACAGATAAGCCTCGGCTATATGTTATTTCTTGCTACGGCTACGGTGGCACTTGTAGTTGTGTGTGTATCATATCTTAAACTGCATGCGGATATAGCAGAGACAAAGTCAAATATAAATACTATTTCGACTTCTATAGATACACTTACAGCACAGAACGATTCACTTGATTACAGCATAAACAGTTACACAGACATAAATTATATAATAAAGGTAGCAACAGAAGAACTTGGAATGGTACAGGCATCAAAAGGTCAGGTATCATACTATACAAGTACTGAAAGTGAGTATATGAAACAGTTTGCAGATGTTCCGGAAGAATAGGTGTTGTAGATGAAGGTAGTACATTTTAATAAAAGAATGAAGAGCAAGCTTGTTATAGCATATTTTTTTATAATTATCTGCCTTGTGGGTGTTATAGGACATATGTTTTATATAAGTCTTGTTGACGGGGATGATTATGAAATAGTCGTGTTATCACAGCAGGACAAGACATCGACTACTCTCCCTTTTAAAAGAGGAGATATTCTTGACAGAAATGGAAATGTTCTGGCTACGAGTAACAAAGTATATAATCTTATTATTGACCCTAAAATCATTCTTACGGATGAGGGAAAGAAGTATCTGGAGCCTACGGTAAATGCTCTTGTGTCATGCTTTGAGCTGAACAGGGATGAACTTATCAGCAAAATAAATAAGAAAAAAGACAGCAGTTATGTGAAACTTATAGAAAAGCTTACATATGAACAGATAGAAGGATTTAAGGCACTTCAGGCGGATACAAAGAATAATCCGGATATTAAAGGTGTATGGTTCGAGGATCAGTATGAAAGAAATTATCCGTATTCTACACTCGGTGCATCAACAGTCGGATTTACTTACAGCGGAAATGTCGGTGCGTGTGGAATAGAAGAATATTACAATGATGAATTAAATGGTGTTGACGGAAGAAAATATGGATTCGTGAATGAAGATAACACCATGGAAAATATAATACGTGAGGCAAAGGACGGAAATAATGTCATATCTACAATTGATATTAATATCCAGAAGATTGTAGAGGAAAAAGTACAGAGCTGGAAAACACAGTACACACCTGAGAATGTGGCAGTGGTTGTTGCAAATCCTAATAACGGGGAAATTCTTGCAATGGCAAGTACCAAGAATGTATTTGACCTTAATAATGTAAAAAATCTTGAGCCTTATTATACAGAAGAAGAATTAAATAATTTTCTTGCCGAGGCAACAAAATATTATTCAGATGAGAAGAAGGCAAGTCTTACACCGGAAGATATAGAACTTTTAAAATTAAACAGAGTCTGGAAAAATTACTGTATAAGTGATACATACGAGGCAGGTTCAACCATAAAACCTTTCACCGTTGCAGCGGCACTTGAGGAAGGTGTTATCCAAAAAGAACAGACATTTATATGTGATGGTGTTCAGATGGTTGGCGGATGGCCGATACACTGTCATAAGAGAGCAGGTCACGGACCTGTAACCGTATCACAGGCCATTATGTATTCATGTAATGATGCACTCATGCAGATAGCAGCATTACTTGGTAAAGACAGCTTTTGTGATTACCAGTCAAGATTCGGATTCGGACTTAAGACAGGTATAGATTTAGGCGGAGAGGCAAGTGCCGACGGACTTCTTTACACAGCGGACAATATGTATGATTCAGCTCTGGCAACAAACTCGTTCGGTCAGAACTTTAACGTTACCATGATTCAGATGGTAGCAGGATTTTCAGCTTTGATAAACGGTGGAAATTATTATCAGCCACACGTTGTAAGACAGGTTGTCAATTCTGACGGAGCAATCGTTGAGAATAAGACAAAGACACTTATAAAGGAAGTTATAACAAAAGATACGTCAGACTTTTTGCAGGACGCATTAAGAAGGACGGTTACAGAGGGAACAGCCAGGACAGCAGCAGTTCCGGGATATGAAGTGGCAGGAAAGACAGGTACTGCACAGATAAACGGAAGACGTGGAGAGGATGTATACATTCTTTCTTTCATGGGATATGTACCATATAATGATCCGCAGGTTGTATGTTACGTCATAGTAGACCAGCCGCAGGTTTCTGATCCGTCAAGCAGTTCATATGCATCAAGACTGTTTAGCGAAATAATGACGGAGGTTTTGCCGTATATGGATATTTTCCCTACTATAGATTCAGAAGTTGTTACACCTGAGCCGGCGAAAAATGCACCGCAGGAAACAACAGTACAGCCTGAAAATGGTGGTGAGTCAGGTGAGACAACCGCACAGGAAGATACACAGCAGGAGACAACACAGGCAGCAGACTTTTCAAATGATACATATGAAGAGCCGCTGTATGGAGAGCCGGAAGCAGGAGCCGAGAATATAGAAACACAGGCAGCGGCAGCGACAGAATAATTGTTTAAACATAACCTCATAAAAGCGATCATATATTAATGATAATGGCTTTTGTGAGGTTTGAGTTTTGTTAAACGTTAAAACATTTAGCAGAAAGAAGATAGTCATATTCACGGTTGCGATTGCACTGTTTAGTTTTGCACTTAGCGTAAGACTGGCATATATTATGATATTTCAGTCAGAATACTATGGAAAAAAAGCCGATGACCTTCACGAGAGGGAAAGGTATGTCAAGGCTGCAAGAGGTGAGATAACAGACAGAAACGGTGTGGTTATAGCTGCGAATAAGACAGTGTGTACCGTATCTGTTATACACAGTCAGATAAAGGATGCAGACAGGGTGACGGAGGTTCTGACAAAAGAACTGGGTGTGCCTGAAGAGAAAGTAAGAAAACTGGTCAATAAAGTAAGTGTAAGAGAAAAAATTAAATCCAACGTGCCAAAAGAAACAGGCGATATTATCCGTGGTTACAATCTGGAAGGGGTAAAAGTCGATGAGGATTATAAAAGGTATTATCCTTATAATGAGATGGCATCCAAAGTGCTTGGCTTTACAGGTGCGGATAATCAGGGAATAGTTGGGCTGGAGGTTGAGTATGAGAAATACCTTAAAGGAAAAGATGGACTTATTCTCGCTGTCACGGACGCGCGGGGGATAGAACTGGAAAATGTGGCTGAAAAAAGAGTCGAGTCTGTACAGGGACTTACGCTGAAAACAGGACTTGATGTAAATATACAGATGTATGCACAACAGGCGGCGATGAAAGTTTTAGAGGCAAAGTCTGCAAATTATGTATCAATTATAGTAATGAATCCGCAAAACGGTGAGATTATGGCTATGGCAAATGTGCCTGAATATAATCTAAACACACCCTTTGAGCTTGAAGGTGTGTACAGTGAAAGTGAAAATGTTGAAAACAAACAGGATTTACTGAATAAAATGTGGAGAAACCAATGCATAAATGATACATATGAACCAGGGTCAACGTTTAAAATCGTGACGGCCACGGCGGGGCTTGAAACAGGTGCCGTAAGCATTGACAGCAATTTTTCGTGTCCGGGATTCAGAATAGTTGAGGACAGAAGAATAAGATGCCATAAGACAACAGGCCACGGAGCAGAAACATTTCTTGATGCAACGAAGAATTCCTGCAATCCGGTATTCATAGATGTGGGATTAAGAGTAGGAGTTGATGATTTCTACAAATATTTAGGAAAGCTGGGGATTTTGTCAAAGACGGGAGTTGACCTGCCGGGAGAAGCCTCCACCATTATTCACAAAAAGGAGAATGTGGGACTTGTGGAACTGGCTACGATGTCTTTCGGACAGTCGTTTCAGATAACTCCGCTGCAGCTTTTAAGGGCTGTGAGTGCAGTTATAAACGGAGGTACGCTTATAACACCGCATTTTGGTGTGGAGGCAGTTGATAAAGACGGAAATACCGTTAAGGTATTTGAATACGAAAAGATTGACAATGCCATTGACAATGATACATGCGAAAAAATGAAATACATGCTTGAACAGGTAGTTGCAAACGGCGGTGGAAAAAACGGAATAGTGGAAGGGTACCGTGTGGGAGGAAAAACTGCCACCTCACAGAAGCTTCCGAGAAATTCCGGACGTTATATTTCATCGTTTATAGGATTTGCACCGGCAGATAATCCGCAGATTATTGCCATATGCATTATCGATGAGCCTGAAGGCGTGTATTATGGAGGAACCATTGCGGCCCCTGTCATAAGAGAACTTTATGAGAATGTATTACCATATCTAGGTATAGAAAAGGATAATCTGAATATAGAGAAGGATAATACAGAAAGTGATTGATAATTAAAATGAATAATATTATACTCTATGTGGTAGATAAAACGTAAAAATGGAGGAAATCATGGAAACAAAAATGATAATTTCAGTGTTGGTATCATTTGCTATCAGCGTTATATTATGCCCGATAGTAATACCATTTCTGAAGAAATTAAAATTCGGTCAGTATGTAAGAGAAGAAGGTCCAAAGGAACATTTGAAAAAGTCGGGAACACCTACGATGGGTGGACTTATTATTCTGTCGAGCGTGGTGGTTACATCACTTCTGTTTGTAACGGGACATAAGAAAATAATTCCGATTCTTTTTATGACACTCGGATTTGGAATGATAGGATTTTTAGATGATTATATAAAGGTTGTAATGAAAAGGTCACTTGGACTTAAACCGTGGCAGAAGCTGGTTTTACAATTTATAGTTACAGCCGTGTTTGCATATTACCTTATTAATTATACAGATGTCGGAACGGGAATGCTTATTCCGTTTACAGGTGGATTTGAGAACGGATTATATCTGCATATAGGATGGCTGTTTGTTCCGATGTTGTTCTTCGTAGTGCTTGGTACGGTAAACGGAGCGAACTTTACGGACGGTCTCGACGGACTTGCATCAGGAGTAACGCTTATAATAGCTGTTTTCTTTACAGTTATAAGTATTGTAAACGGAAGCGGAATAGAGACAATAACAGGAGCTGTGGCAGGAAGTCTTTTGGGATTCCTTTTATTCAATGTGTATCCGGCAAGAGTTTTCATGGGTGATACAGGTTCACTCGCCCTTGGAGGATTCGTTGCATCAGCAGCTTATATGATGAATATGCCTATATTTATACTTATAGTCGCATTTATATATCTTGTGGAAGTTTTATCCGTTATAATTCAGGTTGGTTATTTTAAAATAAGCGGTGGAAAACGTATTTTTAAAATGGCACCGATACACCATCATTTTGAACTGTGCGGATGGTCTGAAACAAGAGTAGTAACTGTATTTACGGCAGTTACGGCAATATTGTGTCTGGTAGCATATCTGGCATTATAATACCAGGGAAAGGGAAGAAAAATGGATTTTACAAAGCGAGATTTTAAAGGCATGCATGTACTTGTTGCCGGAAGTGGAATAAGTGGTGTCGGTGCAGTGAAAATGCTGACTAAGTGCAATGCGGCAGTAACTTTATACGATGGAAATGATAAGCTGAAAAAAGAGGATATAGAAAAGAAACTCGGAAGAAACGATGTAAAGATTGTGCTCGGAGAACTTCCACAGGAAGTTATAGATGATAATGAACTTATGATAATCAGTCCGGGTATACCTATTGATGCTCCTTTTGTGAACCGGGTTCGTGAAAGCGGAGTTGAGATATGGGGTGAGATAGAGCTTGCATACCAGAACAGCATGGGAAAACTTGCCGCCATAACAGGTACTAACGGAAAGACAACCACGACTTCACTTGTGGGTGAAATAATGAAAAATACATATAAAGATGTATATGTAGTGGGAAATATAGGAACGTCTTATGCTGACGTTGTACTTGATACTACGGCTGATACCGTTACGGTGGCAGAAATAAGCAGCTTTCAGCTAGAATCAGCAAAAGATTTTCATCCGGACGTTACAGCGGTTCTTAATATAACACCGGACCATTTAAACAGACATTATACGATGGAAAATTATACAAATGTTAAGATGAGCATTGCTAAAAATCAGACAAAAGACCAGATATGTGTTCTTAATTATGATGATGAGATTCTTCTCACAGAGAGTAATAAAATACCTGCAAAGCCGTTTTTCTACAGCAGCAGACAGAGTCTTAATGAAGGTGTATGTCTTGACGGTGAAGATATTGTACTTCGTATCGACGGTGAAGAGAAGAAAGTGTGCGGTATACATGACATGAAGCTTGTAGGTATACATAATGTGGAAAATGTTATGGCAGCAGTTGCGATATCATATTTTATGGGAGCCGGTCTTGACATTATCAGAGACACCATAAGAGATTTTAAAGCTGTTGAGCACAGAATAGAATATGTAACAGAGAAGAACGGGGTTATATATTACAATGACTCGAAGGGAACAAATACAGATGCATCCATAAAGGCTATAGAGGCAATGACAAGACCTACGGTTCTTATTGCCGGAGGTTATGATAAGGGATGCGAATTTGATGACTGGGTTAAATTATTTGACGGCACGGTGAAATGTGTCGTGCTTATAGGAGCCACAAGTCAGAAGATAGCAGATACTGCAAAGAAATATAACTATGACAGTATCATATTTGCCGATACGCTTGAAGATGCCGTGCTTAAAGCGGATGAACAGGCAGATTCCGGAGATGCAGTTTTGCTATCACCTGCATGTGCAAGCTGGGATATGTTTAAGAGTTATGAAGAGCGAGGCAGAATGTTTAAAGAATTCGTTAATAATCTGTAGGGAGTGATTGTGTGAGTAGAGAGAAGGTCAGAAACAAATCAGCAAAGAAAAAGGCGACCAGCTATTTTGATTATAATCTGTTGTTTATTATAATCTTTCTGATTGGTTTTGGTTTTGTAATGATGTATAGCACAAGTTCATATAATGCGCAGATAAAGTTTGGTGATTCGGCATATTACCTGAAAAAACAGATGCTTGCGTCGGGAATAGGTATAGTTGTAATGTTGTTTGTCACATTTATGGATTATCATATATGGAGGCGGTTTGCACCTGTAGCATATATAGGCTCGATAATTCTTATACTTCTGGTGCTTTCACCGCTAGGAATGACTATTAATGGAGCAAGGAGATGGATAGGAATCGGAACCTCACTTTCGTTTCAGCCGGCAGAGGCGGCAAAGCTTGGATTGATAGTATTTCTGGCATATTTCATTGAGAGAAAGTCCAAAAGTATACGAAGAGTGGGGACATATATAATGCTGCTTATGTTTACGGGAATTATTGCCGGAATGATTTATGTCATAACAGATAACCTGAGTTCTGCAATAATAGTAGCAGGAATAGGTTTTGTTATGCTGTTTGTTGCAAGTCCGAAGTACAGTCATTTTATAGTTACGGGAGTAATAGCTATAGCAGGTTTTGTACTGCTTATGCTGTTTGAAGGTATCGTAAAGGGAAGTTTCAGATTTGACAGAATAGTTGTATGGCTTAATCCGGAAAAATATCCTCAGGAAGGTGGATTTCAGGTGCTTCAGGCATTGTATGCCATCGGTTCGGGAGGAATACTCGGCAAAGGACTTGGAAATGGTATACAGAAACTCGGATTTGTTCCTGAGGCACAGAACGATATGATATTTACCATCATATGCGAGGAACTCGGACTTATAGGTGCGATTGCCGTTATCGGTATGTTTGTGTTCATGATATGGAGATTTATGATTATTGCCAATAATGCTCCAGATTTGTTTGGTTCAATGCTGGTTGTAGGTGTGCTTGCACATATTGCCATCCAGGTAGTTCTAAATATTGCGGTAGTTACAAATACCATTCCAAATACAGGTGTTACACTTCCGTTTATCAGTTACGGTGGTACTTCGGTAGTGTTTTTGATGATGGAAATGGGCATGGTGCTTTCAGTATCAAGGAGAATAAGATATGAAGAATAGCACAAAGATAAAAATAATGGCATTAGTATGTACGCTGTGTATAGTGGCACTTGTTCTGATATTTGTGTTTGCCGTTAAGATAAATCATATTGAAGTGACGGGGAATGTGAAATACAGTGATAAAAAGATAGAAGAAATGATATTTAAAGACAAATGGATGAAAAGTCCGATAGTGTTTTTTTTCAGAACAAAATTCGGCAAACAGGAGAGTATACCGTTTGTTGCAAAATATGAAATAAGCATGAAGTCACTTACATCAGTAAAAATATCTGTATATGAAAAGAATGTGGTGGGCTACATTGAATATTTTGGAACTAACATGTACTTTGATAAAGATGGTATCGTATCGGAGAGTTCATCAGAAGTTCTTGAAGGAATACCGAAGATTACCGGTATAAAATTTGATTACATTGTTTTGCAGAAAAAGATACCGGTGGAGGATGATAAACTTTTTTCCAAAATAATGGATATTACCCAGTTGCTTAACAAATACAGTATAAGCGTGGATAAAATATACATTTCCGGTTCTATGGAAATGACACTGTATATGGGAGATGTAAAGGTTGAACTCGGAGACGGGGATAACTTGAATGAAAAGATAATCGACTTAAATGACATGAGGGAAAATCTGAATGGATTGTCAGGTACTCTTGATATGAAACAGTATGACAGTGCTGATGAAGGATATACATTTAAAAAAAATCAGTAAATTGAAAAATATTAGTTGATTATTTTGTGATTTAAAGATATTATATAATAAGTTGAAAGAATATGCATAATTATTAAGCAATATGCATTGAGATATAAAAAGGAGGAGAAACCCTTGTTAGAGATTACGACAAATGAAGCAGAGGCAGCAGCAAAGATTATAGTAGTAGGAGTTGGAGGTGCTGGCAATAATGCTGTTAATAGAATGATAGATGAGTGTATCAGCGGAGTAGAGTTTATCGGCGTGAATACTGATAAACAGGCTCTTAAGCTTTGCAAAGCACCTATGGCATTGCAGATAGGAGAAAAGCTTACTAAGGGACTTGGTGCAGGAGCACAGCCTGAGGTAGGAGAGAAAGCAGCGGAAGAGAATATAGACGAGATTACCCAGGCACTTAAAGGTGCAGACATGGTATTTGTTACATGTGGTATGGGTGGCGGAACCGGAACAGGTGCAGCACCTGTAGTTGCAAAGATTGCAAAGGATATGGGAATCCTTACAGTCGGTGTTGTTACAAAGCCTTTCAGATTTGAAGCAAAGACAAGAATGAACAATGCACTTTCTGGCATTGAGAAATTAAAAGACAATGTAGATACACTTATCGTTATACCTAATGATAAGCTTTTAGAGATTGTAGACAGAAGGACAACCATGCCGGAAGCGTTGAAGAAGGCAGATGAAGTGTTACAGCAGGCAGTTCAGGGAATAACAGATCTTATAAATGTTCCAGCACTTATCAATCTTGATTTTGCAGATGTACAGACTGTTATGACTGATAAGGGAATTGCCCATATCGGTATCGGTGCGGCTAAGGGTGATGATAAGGCTAACGAAGCTGTACAGATGGCTGTTACAAGCCCGCTTCTTGAGACAACCATTGAAGGTGCGTCACATGTTATTATCAACATTTCAGGTGATATAAGCCTTATGGAAGCTAATGAGGCAGCTACATATGTACAGGATCTTGCAGGGGATGATGCAAATATTATCTTTGGTGCAAGATATGATGAGACATATCCGGAAGAGTGTACGATTACAGTTATCGCTACAGGACTTGAGAGCGCAGCCCAGAAGCCGTTTGGCATGGGTGCTGCAAGAAGCAGTTTCAGTTACTCACAGCCTTCAAGCAGACCTATCAGTCCGAAGCCACAGCAGTCTTACCAGAGACCTGTTACACAGCAGACAAGACCAGCAGGAGGTTCTATACAGAGCTCCAGACCGGAGAGCAGAGTTGCTCCGCAGTCTATAAAGATACCTGAATTTTTACAGAAACATAAAAATGACTAAAGTGAATAATTAGACTATATTATAAACCTGTGTATGTATGCATTATTATAGTTGTGCATGTATACGCAGGTTTTTTTATGAGTATATATTTACAGAAGGTGTAATAAGATGTCGACGGAAAAGCCTTATTCGACACGAGAATATAACAAAAATTTCACAGTGCATATAGTATAATCATCGTCAGGTGGTAAGGAGGCACGGAGTGAAATATGTAATATATTTGGATGCATTTTTTTTGATGAATTTTTCATTGGATCTGATTGCACTTTTAATATGCGGAAAAATAAGGGGCTGCATGTTAAAAATATTCAGAAACATTGCTGCGGCATTGATTGGCGCATGTATGGCATGTGCATATCTGATTAATCCATTTAATATTTCGTCGTATGGTAGAATAGTGTCGTGTATGATTGCCGGAGGGGTCATGACAATGACAGCATATGGGTACACGAATTTGAAGAAATATTTATGGGATTTTGTGGTGCTTTTTACGGTGATGCTTGCAGCAGGAGGGTTAGGGAACGTGTTGTATTTCGGACTCGGCCTGAAGAATATACCACTTATAATATTGGGAATGACAATATTAGGACTATGTATGTCAAAATACTTAGGAAGAACATATGATATGAACAGGAGATGCTTCAGAGTGACCATACAGAATGGGGGGAATGTTGTGGTGACGGATGCACTTGTGGATACGGGAAACTGCCTTACAGAACCGTATGGAAGCAGACCGGTTAACATAATAGGGTACAGTGAAGCAATGAATCTGATAAAAGGAGGGGATATATACAGTCAGAGAGGGTATATGAAGATACCGTTTCATTCTGTGGGGGAAAGTAACGGTCTGATGGACGGATTTGTTGCGGATAAAATATGTATAGAGTTACAGAACAGGATGGTTTGCAAAGAAAATGTCGTAGTTGGAATATGTGAAGGGAGTGTGTCAGCCGGAAATAAATATGGTGCGATAATTAATCCGGCTATGCTCAACACTAATAGTTAAATGAAGGGATGAAAATAATGGTTATAAAAGTATCTATTCCAAACAAATTTCAGTTAAAAATAATACCGGGCCTGAGAAGTGTGTTCTTCTCGAAAAAAGGGGATATCCATTACATAGGCGGTGCGGAAGTGCTGCCACCGCCACTTACTCCGGCACAGGAGCAGGAGATTCTGGGAGAGCTGGATGATGAAAACAATCTGTCGGCGAAATCAAGACTTATAGAACACAATCTGAGACTTGTGGTATATATAGCAAAGAAGTTTGATAATACCGGTGTAGGGGTTGAAGATTTGATTTCTATAGGAACGATAGGGCTCATAAAATCAATTAACACATTTAATCCTGGCAAGAATATAAAACTTGCCACATATGCATCAAGATGCATAGAAAATGAGATACTCATGTATCTGAGGCGTAATAATAAGACAAAGATGGAAGTGTCCATAGATGAGCCGCTTAATGTTGACTGGGATGGCAATGAGCTTCTTCTGTCAGATGTTCTGGGAACTGATGAGGATGTGATATACAAGGACATAGAAGATGAAGTGGAGAAAAAACTGTTAGTTACGGCGATAGAGAAGCTTAATGAACGGGAGAAAACCATTATCAGCCTGAGATTCGGGTTAAACAGTGATGATGGGGAAGAAATGACGCAGAAAGAAGTGGCGGATCTGCTTGGCATTTCCCAATCATACATATCACGTCTGGAGAAAAAGATAATACGGAGGCTCAAAAAGGAAATAGTTAGGTTTGAATAAAAATATTCCATTTACATAAATCTCATTAGATAGTATAATGTCTATAAAAATGTATTAATAACGGAGGAAGTAAATGAATAAAATACAAGCTGAGGAGTTGCTGGAAAAATATGGTCAGCAGCATATAATGAAGTATTATGAAGAGTTGGATGACATGGGGAAAGAAGCTTTGTTATCACAGATAGAAAATATAGATTTTTCAGTGCTGTCAGCTCACGGTGCTCCTGAACCGGATAAGGACGGTGTGATTGAACCGTTAGAAGCACTCAAACTGCAGGATATAGCTAAGGAAAAGGACAGATATAAGGAAATCGGTCTTGACGCAATCAGAAAATGTAAAATAGGTGCTGTGTTACTTGCAGGAGGACAGGGAACAAGACTTGGATTTGATAAGCCGAAGGGAATGTTCAATATTGGGGAGAAGATTGAGCTGCCTATCTTTAAGAGACTTATATTAAATCTTATGGACGTTGTAAATGAGTCTGGAAGTTATGTACCTCTTTTTATTATGACGAGCGAAAAAAACAATGATGACACCGTTGCGTTTTTTAAGGAAAATGATTATTTTGGATACGACAGTGATTATATAACTTTCTTTGTGCAGGATATGGCACCGAGCGTGGATTATAACGGAAAAATCTACATGGAAGATAAGGGAAGAATTTCATTGTCTCCAAACGGAAACGGCGGATGGTTTTCCTCTCTTATGAACAATAAGGAAGCTGTGGCTATGATTAACAAATTCGGTGTTGAGTGGCTTAATGTGTTCTCAGTGGATAATGTTTTGCAGAAGATGGCAGATCCGGTATTTGTCGGAGCTACGATTGATTCCGGATGCGCGTCCGGAGCCAAGGTGGTAAAGAAAGCTTACCCTGATGAGAAGGTCGGTGTAATGTGCAAGAAAAACGGTCATCCGTATATTATAGAATACTATGAGTTTACTGATGAACTTAAGAGACAAAAGGATGCACAGGGTGAACCGGCATACAATTATGGAGTGATTTTAAATTACCTTTTCAATGTAAAAGCACTTGAAAAAATTGCAGATGCAGAATTTCCAGTACACATAGTCGAGAAGAAGATACCATACATGGACGATAATGGAAATTATATAAGTCCGGATGAACCAAACGGATATAAGTTTGAAGGACTTATTCTTGATATGATAATGCTTTTAGAGGATTGTCTTGTCTTTGAGGTTGAAAGGGAGAAGGAATTTGCACCTGTGAAGAATAAAGAGGGTGTGGATTCTATAGATACAGCCAGAGAACTTCTAAAGAAGAACGGAATAGAAATATAAATTACATAAGTGAAAGTCTTTCAGATTTCACTTTGGAAATGGAGATAAAGATGAAAGAAATTATTGAACTTATTACTGAGAAATTTGAAGAGGTATTTGATAAGGCCGGATATGATAAGAAATATGCGAAGATATCCGTATCAAACAGACCTGATTTGTGTGAATTTCAGTGTAATGGAGCAATGGCGGCCGCCAAACAGTATAAAAAAGCTCCGATAATGATAGCAAATGACATTGTCTCAGCTATTGGTGAGTGTGAGATGTTTGAGAAAGTGACAGCAGTTGCACCGGGATTTATAAATATCAATCTTTGTGGCAGATTTGTTTCTGGTTATGTGGAAAAAATGTCTGGGGATGAGAGGTTCGGATATGATAAATGTGAAAATCCGGAAACCATAGTCATAGACTATGGCGGAGCAAATGTTGCAAAACCGCTTCATGTAGGACATTTACGTTCGGCAGTTATCGGAGAGAGCATAAAGAGAATATTAAAATATGCCGGAAATAATGTAATAGGTGATGTACATCTTGGCGACTGGGGACTTCAGATGGGACTTATTATTACAGAATTAAAAGAGAGAAAACCTGAACTGGTATATTTTGATGAGAATTACGATGGAGAGTATCCAAAAGAAGCTCCGTTTACAATATCAGAGCTTGAAGAGATATATCCATGCGCAAATGCAAAGTCAAAGGAAAATGCTGAGTTTAAGGAGCAGGCACATTTGGCAACACTTATGCTTCAGAAGGGATATAAGCCATACAGGGCATTGTGGAACCACATTCTCAATGTTTCGGTAACTGATCTTAAAAAGAATTACGGAAATCTGAATGTTGAGTTTGATCTGTGGAAAGGTGAGAGCGATGCAGACCCATATATACCACAGATGATAGAGGATTTTAAGGCAAAGGGACTTTTACATGAGAGTCAGGGTGCAATGGTCGTAGATGTTGCAGAAGAGACTGATACGAAGGAAATACCACCGTGTATAGTTCAAAAATCAGACGGTGCAGCATTATATGCTACATCAGATCTTGCCACACTCGTACAGAGAAAACAGGATTTCAATCCTGATATGGTAGTGTATCTTGCAGATAAGAGACAGGAGATGCATTTTACACAGGTATTCAGAGTGGCAAAAAAAGCGGGCATCATGGATGAGCGCACAAAGCTTATTTTCAACGGTTTCGGTACTATGAACGGAAAGGATGGAAAACCTTTTAAGACCAGAGATGGAGGTGTTATGCGTCTCGAAAATCTTATAAGTGAGATTAACGACTCAGTATATAATAAGATTATGGAGAACCGTTCTGTATCAGAAGAAGAGGCAAGACAGACTGCAAAAACAGTTGGATTGTCAGCACTTAAATACGGAGATCTGTCTAATCAGGCAGGAAAAGATTATGTGTTTGACATAGAGCGTTTTGCATCATTTGAAGGAAATACAGGCCCATATATTCTTTATACGATTGTCCGTATAAAATCTATAATAAATAAATATATGGAAATGAATAGAGATGCAGAGCTTGATAAAATGCAGATATTAGAACCGCTTGGAGCTTCTGAAAAAGAACTTATGTTAAAGATATGCAGTTTTAAGGATGTAATGAGATTGGCAGCACAGGAACTTGCACCACACAAAATATGTGCATATATATATGAGGTTTCAAATGCGTTTAATAAGTTTTATCATGACACCAAAATTCTTTCAGAGGAAGATGAAAACAGAAAGAGCAGTTATATAAAACTTATAAATGTGACCAAGGATATACTTGAAAAATGTATAGACTTACTCGGATTTGAAGCACCTGACAGAATGTAAATTATGAGAATATGAAAAGCACGAAATTTGATTTGCTGCTTGTGTATAAAAAAAGATGTCATCGTATGATGGCATCTTTTTTAAACTTATTCACCCGTAGGAGTAATTTCTGTTGTTGTTTCTGTTTCACTCTCGGAAGCACTCTCTGTTTCGCTGTTGTCCTCAGAAACTGTCTCAGATGAGTTGTCCGAAGAATCTTCAGAAGAGTCTGATTTAGAATCAGTATGTCTGTCTATTATTTTCTCGATTTCGCCTGATGTAAGGTTGTTTACTGTTTTAACAGGCTCAGCTTTTTTGAAAAATTTAGCATATACAGACCATGCTATAAATGCACATATGATTACTGTTACAGCAATTAAAAACAGATTTATGTAAAGGTCTGTTCTTTTAGCTTTGTTAATTGCCTTTTTGCGATTTTTCTTATCGGCTTTATAACGATTTACTTTTTCCTGACTCATTTTTTCATTCCTTTCTATATACATAAACATTAGTGCTTAATGCACGTTATCTATCATTATATAACAA